>JAEHJW020008117.1_pt1 | contig 22486 bp, 28 predicted proteins | sample 9271431 | NCBI WGS metagenome assembly JAEHJW02 | reverse complement strand
TAACGGTAATTTCGTGCGGATCTGGCAGGTTGCCAGGTGATTTTGAAGGGCGGAACGAGGCCACAAAATGAGGGTTTTTCGTGTTAGGTAGCGGGTGATAACTAGCGTTGTTAGGTAAGAAATGTTAGGTAAAACGGTTCAAAATCAGATAAAAATCAAAAAGGAATTGCTAGGCTGATTTTGAATTAAGAACGAAAAAACGCTGCAAGTTATTGAAATTCTAGAGTAAATCTATATTAGCGGTTACTTCTAATCAACTAATCAGCTCGAAAAATCACAGAGATATTAACTAGCATTGATTACGAAGGGGGATTAGCGCCACGGGACGGAGCGGCGGCGCGAAGCCTAACAACGCTAGTTAAGGAAAAAATTCACTGGCCTATAAAACGATATAGAATATAAATATGATTAATAAATAAATAAATATACGATTACTTATTGATTTATATAGGAAAATCCATGTGGATACCTAGCATTTTCATAATTTTTTCGTAATCGTTTTCTAATCATCCTGTGGATAATCAACGACTTACCGATTTTTAACTAGCTTTGCGAGTTAGCGTATTAGCTAAGGCGCTAGTTAAGCGCCCTTGCCTCGCATTGTTAGTTAACGCGCCGAAATAAAAAATGCCTAGCAATTGCTAGGCATCGATGTTTTGACGGGTCTGGTTACGTCCGTTGACCATCAAGGATAAGGATCGCCCACCTATCGCCCCCGCATCTTTCTTTTCTGAGAGCGGCGCGGACGGCTCCGATAGTACGCACGCCTTCAAACTTTTCCAACGTGCCGTACTCCCCTTCCCCAGAGAGGACTTCGATGGTTTCGGCTTGGTCAAGCATGGCTTGTGTAATGTGAGTGGTGTTGTACATTTTATTGCTCCTTAAGGGTGAAACCCGGTCGTCGGAAAATGCTGGATCAGAAAATCCTTATTAGCCTGATTCGGTTCGCCGGGCTTTCGGCAGCCTGCATAGAACATGATCAAATCTCCTTCCCTTCGTGAATATCAGCGTCATAGTACGACACAACGGCGCAAACGCATGCGCCCCGCACGTTGTACCGGATGAAGTCGCCCGCGTCCCAGTATTTCCGGAACGCGTACCCGGTTTCCTGCGATACCCTGCCGATCGCGCCTTGCGGCGAGCTCGCCGCGACGATGAAGGAATGTACCCATGAATAGTTCGGCTCGCCGCCGAACGTATCTGTTACTTCAACATAAAACTTTTCCATTCCAGCTTCTCCTGTTCGTTTGATGAGGTTCCATTATCGCTTATACCCGTCCGGCTGTCCATACTCGCGGGCCTGGAATCTCAAGCAACTTCAAGGACTTGCAGGCGGTTGCAAAAGCCTAAGAATTCTTTCGGGCCAGGTAGGGGCGAAGGGGGTTTAACGCGGTTGCGAGGCGGTGGGGCTCATGGTCTCGCAAATAACTTTCAACCATTTTCAGAAATGCTAGTTAATACTCTCCACTTCAGGGATGTGAACTGAACTCACCCCCTCCAAAAATTTTTTCCGGATTTTTCAGAAATGTTAGCCAACGCACACGGCCAAAAAAGAACCCGGCAGGGGGAGCCGGGCTAGAGGAGGAAAATGAAATGTCCCGGACAGCATAGCACTCCAGTGGCCGCATTGCAAATTCTTCCCGCCATCGCTATAATGAATTTAATCCCTAATACCCGATGGAGCCGAAATGCCGCTGAAGAACCCCAAGACCTGCACCCGCTGTGGCGAGGCGAAAGAAGCCGAGGAGGACTTCTACCGGAACTCCCGCGCCAAGGGTGGCCGGAACACGTACTGCAAGGAATGCACCCGGTCGATCCTGGACGACTGGAAGCGCCGCAACCCGGAACGGGTGAAGGAGCAGCAGCGCCGGTACATCGAAAAAGTGAAGGCGGAGAATGCCCGTGGCGCTCAATGACCTCGATGGTGCGTTCCAGGACTTGCCCGACCCCCCTGTGGAACGGCATACAGCGCCCGTGGCGCAGGTCTACCACGACCCCGCTGGTCTAGGGTTCCCTCCATCCCTTCCGATTGAACTGGCGATTCGTAGCCGCCCTGTGCGGGAAGTGTGCGAGTCCTTCGGCATTGACCGTGCCGAGTTCGAGCGACTGTGTGGCGACCCGGTGTTCATGCGTGCGGTGGCGGAAGCTGCCGAAGCGGTCAAGACGGATGGGTTTACCTTCCGGATGAAGGCGCAGTTGCAGTCGGAAGAACTCCTGAAGAAGTCGTGGGAAATGATCCACGATGTCATGACGCCCCCTGCCGTGAAGGCCGATCTCCTGAAGCAGACCGTGAAGTGGGCCGGGTATGAGCCGAAGAACGCGCAGGAAGGTACGAACCAGAACAATTTGCAGATCAACATCAACCTTGCATGAACAGGAAATTTTGTGTATAAGAGGCAGTATTCCATGTGGAGGAAACAAACCATGATCCGAATCCTTTTCCTGCTGGTGTTCCTGGGCGAGAGCATCTGCGCAGCGTTCGCGGACCAGCCCGTTGTCAAGTACGCCCGGATGACCATCTCGGCAGCAACTGTCACCACGACAAGCTCCACACTGGTGACTGCCAACTCGGCCCGTAAGTATCTCCTGATCCAGAACAACAGCACCACGGGCATCGTGTACCTGTGTACGGACAACCCGTGCACGACTGCGGGTATTGCACTGGCATCCGGGGCGTCGTATGAGTTCTCGGTGGCACCCACCAACCCGGTGTACGCCATCGGCAGCATCGCCAGCAACACTTCGGTGGTCGTGGAGGACGGCGAATGAAAACACTTACCAGACTGCTCGTACTGCTCTTGTGGCTGCCCATGCTGGCAGTTGCCGGTATTACCATACCGTTCAACCAGGCAAATGTATCCATAACTGGCGGATCTTTCGGCCCGTTCAGCATCTCGACTGATGGACTGCGAATTTATCCAAAAGGCGGCACTGACCTCGGCCCAGGGTCGTTTCAACTCCAAGTGAATGGGGGTATCTACGCAGGTGGGCGTGTGGCGTCATATTTCAGGGCGATCTCCGCTAACAACATGTATATCACCGGCCCAACGGTCCTATCCGGGGGCACACTGTATATAGCTGGGACGACGTTCAACAATCCGGCAGTTCTTACGGTAGGAGCATCGCCATGGACCTACACTAACTCTCACAATTATGCAGTGATCGTGAACGTAACAGGTGGCACGGTGAGTGCGCAGGCATTTGTCAGGAACTCGATCACCGTGAACGAGAATGCCGGGGCGGCACATACTGAATTGAAGCCTGGAGATGCGCTGACCATCACTTATTCAGTCGCCCCGACAGTAACCGAAATCCCATGGTAAAAGGACCATTATGAAAAAATTGCTTTTCTTGGTTTCCCTGCTCCCCTCCCTGTCATTTGGAGCGGTTTCGTGCGACGTTTCCTACAACGGCCTTACCGCGCACCATGCGTATATAGTGTTGGAAAGGGCGTGGGTGTCCTGCAAACCAGCAGGCTGCACGTCAAACGCGGATGTGCTCGCCTATGTCTCAAAAGCGGCCTTTATCGCAGATACAAGCGGGACAGGGGCTCTCAGGGAATTCAATCTACCTCAGAATATCCCGCACACATCCGGAGCGGATCCACTGATCGAGGTAGAGAACGCGCTGTTACAGGCTTATCCGAATGACACGGTGGGCGGTGTCAAGGGATCAAGCTCGATCGTGCCATGAAAAAGCGTCTGATTCTTCTCGCACTGTTCCCGCTGCTCGCGCTCGGCTGCGCCTTCTCGCTGTTCGTATATCTGCTTGACACACTGTTCTGGCCTTCGGCGGCATGGGAAGCGGCAATTGCAGTCGACGACCTCGGCAACGTGAGTCTCAACGGAGCACTCGGCCAAACCATCAGCAGCAGGGCGGCACACAATCGCGGCAAGTGGTGGGGATGCGTGCTGTGCAAGATCCTGAACGAAGTCGATCCCGGACACTGCGACCGGGCGCTGACAGACCCTGTGCAAAATCTGGAGGAACCGAAGTGAAAACCCCGCTCCCCATGCAACAACTGATCGATGCCCTCAGCGGAGAGGATCTGTTCCACGCTGCATGTGACAGCATGGCGTTCTGGAATGCGTTTCAATGGGAGGAATCGCCCGGATGGGAAACCTGGCACACGCCAGCCGAAACGATTGCCCGCGATCAAGGAGTCTGTCACGACTTCGCCATCGGCAACTACTACACCCTGATCGCCCACGGTATCCCGGAAAGTCGGCTGGAACTGATTGCGGTCAAGCTCGCTGACGGGGCGGACCATATGATCTGCGCCGCCAGCGATACCACCGGGGAATACATCCTGGACAGTCTCAAGCAGGAGGCGCAACTGATCGATGATTGCCGGGATGAGTACGTCCCGCTCTACGGGATTTCCGGCAGCAAGATGACCGTCTATGATTCGGAGTGGGGGGTGCTCGCAATGCGCCCTTCATCGCAGTCTTCTCAATGGGTCGATCTTCAGGCCCGACTCGCAAAGGAGTAAATCATGGCTGAGCTCACCACCAAGGAACGCAAAGGGATGTCCTCCAGCATGTTCGGGCTTCCCGGCAAACGTGCATATCCCATGCCCGACCGGGCGCACGCAGGGAACGCCAAGGCTCGCGCCAGTCAACAACTGGCGGCGGGGAACCTGACCGCAGCCGAAAAGGCCCAGATCGACGCCAAGGCGAACAAGATTCTCAAGAAGTAAGTGGCGACCAGCGTTATCGACTATACCCCACCGCCGACGGTGCGGGACTTCATACGCCATCATCGTGAAGGTGAGTTGTTCTACGACTGGATCATCGGCCCGGTGGGTTCCGGCAAGACCACCGGCATTTTCTTCAAACTGGTGCGCATGGCGAAGCTCCAGGCACCGAACCCCAAGGACGGCATACGGCGTACTCGCGCCGTAATCGTGCGGAACACGTTCCCCCAGTTGCGGGACACCACGCTTGCGTCGTGGTTCACGTGGTTCAAGGACGGAGAGGCTGGGCAGTACAAATCCTCCGAGGTGAAATTCACCCTTCGCTTCGATGACGTGGAGTGCGAGGTGCTGTTCCGGGCGCTGGATACCCCCGCTGACGTGGCGCGGGTGTTGTCGCTGGAAGTGACGTTCGTGATCTTCGACGAGTTCGTGCAGATCCACAAGGAAATCATGGAGGGCGCGTCGGGCCGGGCCGGGCGGTATCCGTCCCGCAAGGACGGTGGCGCGACCAACTGGGGGGTGTGGGGAGCGAGCAACCCTGGCAACCAAAATGACTGGTGGCATCCGTACCTGTTCGACGCGGACACTTGGGATGAAGACCGGACGAGCGATGACAACGTGGGTGTGTACGTGCAGCCTTCCGGGGTGTCGCCGGATGCCGAGAACCTGGAGAACCTGCCGGGGGGTGCTGGGTACTACACCAACCTTGCCAAGGGCAAGACCGAACGGTGGGTGAAGCAGTTCATTGAGGTGAAGTGGGGCTACTCCATGACCGGCAAGCCGGTATTCCCCCAGTTCAAGCGGGAACTGCATGTCTCGAAAACTCCGCTGAAGCCTATCCGCGGGCTGCCGTTGGTGGCCGGATATGACCCTGGGATGCAAAGCGCGATGGTCATTGGCCAGATGGACCGGGCTGGGCGGCTCCTGATCCTGCGGGAAATCGTGTTACAGGACGTGGGCACCGAGCGCATGTTACGGGACTATCTGAAGCCGATGCTGATGCGGGAGTTTGAAGGGTTCGAGTTCCTTGTCGTGCCTGATCCGGCAGCGGCCAATCGTGGGCAGTCCGATGAGAAAAGCTGCGTGGATGTGCTGAAACGTGCCGGGCTCGCGGTGAAACTCGACAGCGACAATACGATCCTGCCGAGACTGGAGGCGATGGAGTATTTTCTGACCCGGATCACAGACGAAGGCCCGGCGCTCCAGGTTGACCCGAGTTGCCATCGGGTGATTCGCGCACTGGATGGGGGCTACAAATATACATTCGTCGAAAAGGACGGAAAGCGCCGGGATATTCCGGACAAGAATGAGCACAGCCATCCGGCAGATGGAGCAACGTATCTTGCCAAGTATTTCAAGCGTGGTATCGAGCGTGCGGGGCGCACGGTGGGTAGGCCGTTCAAGCCCCCGGTGTTCCGCAATTCGTATGTGGTATAATCGGTTAAATTGATACTGGAGAGTACGGTGAACATGCCCGCGACAACCCCTGATGTGCCCCCGGTGCCGGATGCCGCTGACGGCAGTTACCGCCCTCCGCTCGACTACAACGCGCTCACCGGGATAGGGACTCGGCTGCTTGGGGTGTTCCAGCAGTATGAGCAGGATCGCAAGTTGCTGGAGATCGACTGGGTGAAAAGCGCCCGGCAGTATCTCGGCATCTACGACCCGGACATCGACGCGCAGATGGACAAGAATCGTTCCAGGGCGTACCCGAAGATCACCCGCGTCAAGGTGGTGTCAATGGTATCGCGACTGATGAACATGCTGTTCCCAGCATCTGAGAAGAACTGGTCGGTGGAGTCCACGCCGGTCCCGAATCTCGGGACGCCCGAGTTGCAGCAGGTGCTGGATAACCTTGCCGCCAATGCACAGGGCGGCCAGTTGACGGACAAGATGATCGAGGCAGCTATCCTCGCATTCGCCAAGGACCGGGCGATCAACCTGGAAATGGAGATCGAGGACCAGATGGCCGAGCTTGGGGGCGACCGGATGCTGGACTATGTATCGCTGGTGCGGCAGGTGGTGTATTCGGCGGTGCGGTATGGGACCGGGGTGCTGGAAGGGCCGTTCGTTCGGGTCCAGAAACAGCGTACATGGACGTTCATTCCTGCCGGGGTTGCCCCGCATCCCGTCACCGGCCAGATAGTGCAGACTCCTCCGCGATATCAGGCGCAGGAGTACGATGCGTATCGCCCGCAGTTCGAGTTCGTGCCCATCTGGGACTATTACCCCGACCTCGCATCCAAGTCATTTGCCAGCATGGATGGCCAGTTCCGGCGCTACGTCATGTCCCGGCATCAGGTGCGCAAGCTCGCGGAAGACCCCAACTTCTTCGGGGATCAGATCCGGGCATACCTGAACTCGTACTTGGAGGGTAACTACCATCGCAAGATGTACGAAACCGAGTTGAAGCAGATGGGCGTGCTCAACAATGTCAACGACAACGTGGGGCGCAAGTACGAGGTGTTGAAGTACAGCGGCTACATCCCGGCATCCGACTTGCAGGCCGCAGGGGTGATGGTGCCCGACAACCTCATGAGCGAGGAGATCGAAGCGGTCATCTGGCTGATCGACACCACCGTGATCCGGGCGGATATCAACCCGTGGCTGGAGTTGAACAACGGCCTCAAGGTGAATATGTACCACCAGTTCGTATTCGAGGATAACGAAACGTCGCTGATGGGGAACGGGCTGCCCAACATCGTGCGGGATTCCCAGATGGCTGTGTGCGCTTCGACACGCATGATGCTCGACAACGCTTCGGTGGTGGCCGGGCCGCAGTTGGAGATCAATACCGACCTGATGCGCATGGACCAGGACATCACAGCTATTCAGCCGTTCAAGGTGTGGTATCGGGAAGGACTCGGGGCGGATGCCCAGATGCCTGCGCTTCGGGAACTCAGCATCAGTTCGCACCTGCCGGAACTCAATACCATCGCGGAGCGGTTCCAGGCGTTTGCCGATATGGAGACATTCATTGGCCCGGCGACGGGCGGCGACATGCAGAAGGGGCCGAGCGAACCGTTCCGGACAGCGGCGGGGGCATCCATGCTGCGCGGGGATATGGCGCTCCCCTTCAAGGATGTGGTACGCAACTTCGACCGATTTACGCAATCGGTGATTTCGTCGCTCATCGCATTCAACCAGCAGTACCCGGCGCGACCCGACGTGATAGGGGATTTCCGCCCGGTAGCAAGAGGCTCGACTTCCCTGATCGCCAAGGAGGTACGCGGGATGATTCTGGACGGCATGGCGCAGACCCTCAGTCCAGAGGACAGCCGGTATATCAACCGCTACGAACTCCTGCGGGAACGGCTACATAGCCGGGACGTTGACCCCGGAACCGTGCTCTGTTCCAAGGACGAAGCCGCGCAGCGGGATGAAGACGCCTCGCAGCAGGCAGCGCAGCAGGCGCAAGACCAGCGTTCGCTGCTCATCGCGGAAGTCAGGGAGATCCTCGCGAATACCAGCAAGGCGCTCACCCAGGCAGGGAAGAACCAGGCATTGGCGGACGTGGCACAGACCAACACGATACTGAAAGGACTGCAACATGGAGTCGAACAGGCTGAAGCAGGCGGAGCGGGTGGAACTCCGGCAGGCGCTCTACCAGGGGCGGGAGGTATACCCAATGCCGCAACTACGCAAGTTGGTGGTGCAGGAGTTGGAGCGAATCAAGGACCGGCTCCTGTCGGCGCAGTCGGAGGATGACTTCCGGGCATTGCAGGGAGAAGGCAGGGCACTGACTAAAATACTCGGGTGGATGGACAAGCGCCCGCTTAACACTGAGGAGTAAACCATGGACGAAAACCAAGAACAAATCGACTTCGCAGCAGCGTTCAATGAACTGTCGCTTCCCGGCGATCCTGCACCGGCTGATCCCGCACCGGCTGATCCCGCACCGGCTGATCCCGCACCGGCTGATCCCGCACCGGCTGATCCCGCACCGGCTGATCCCGCACCGGCTGATCCTGCACCGGCTGATCCCGCACCGGCTGATCCTGCGCCTGCGGAGCCCATCAACTGGGAACAGCGCGCAGCCGAACTTCAGGCACAACTCGACGCGGCCAAGTCTGCCCCGGCACCTGCACCTGCGGCCCCCGCGCCCGCAGCACAACCGGAACCCGCACCGGCAGTTCCGCCGCTGTATTCCGCTGAAGAAAATCAGAAGCTCGCATCGTATTACGAGGACTGGCCCGAGATCGCGCAGGCCGAAGCACTGGTGCGCCGGGGCGAGTATTCCAAGCTGGTGGATTTCATCATGGGGCAGGTGGAAGCCCGGTACGCCCCCATCGCCAGCAGTTGGGAGAGCCAGCAGTCGGACGCGCACTATAATTCCGTGGTGGCGGCTCACCCGGACTACGACAACATCGTGGACAACGTGCAGGCATGGATCACCACGCTCCCTCCGGTGCTTCGGTCGAGCTTCGAGCAAGTGGCGGTGCAGGGAACCACGGATGACGTGATCGGGCTGCTCAACTACTACAAGCAGGCGACCGGGCAGCCCTCATCGGCTGCCGCCGTGCCGGTAGTAATTCCTCCAGTGGTGGCGGCTCCGGTTGCAGCGAAGCCCGCGATCACCCCGGCAGCGCAGAAGGCAGCGAGCAAACTCGCCCCGGTTGCCTCGCAGCGCACGGTCCCAACGGCGGGTGCGGATCAGGATGATTTCGATGGCGCGTTCGCAGAGGCGGTGCGCATTGCTTGACATTCGTAAATCCTTGTGTAATATGGTAGGTAACGCAGCGGGCAGCGAGCCATACAAGCGGCATTGAGAGCCAAGCTGAAATTGACACGATTCCATTGTTGACTTCAGGAGACTATCATGGCCATTACCAGTTATGGCGATATTACGCCGCGTACAGCGGCTTACGCAGTAGCCCAGATGCTCAAGAGGGGCATGCCCTATCTTGTGCTCGAAAAGTTCGGGCAGACCTACCCAATCCCCACCAACAGTACGAAGGTTGCAAAGTTCCGTCGTTACTTCCTCTCCGGTTCGACCGGCGCGGCGGGTAACGGAACCGGCAGCTATTTCGTGCCGCTGGCCACCACTCCCCTCGTCGAAGGTGTGACCCCTGCGGGTCGCAACCTTGCGAACCAGGACTACACGGTTACGCTCCAGCAGTACGGCGATTTCGTGACCATCTCGGACGTGATCCAGGATACCCACGAAGACCGCGTGCTTCAGCAATCGACCGAAATTCTCGGTGAGCAGGCCGCGCAGACCATCGAAACCATCAGGTTCAACATCCTGAAGGCTGGTCTGAACGTGTTCTACTCGAACGGGTCGCTGCGCACCAGCGTCAACACCCCGATCACCCTGGCCTTGCAGCGCCAGATCACCACCGCGCTGAACCGTCAGAACGGCAAGAAGATCACGCAGGTCGTCAAGTCCACGCCGGACTTCAGGACCGAGCCGGTCGAAGCGTCGTACATCGCACTGGTTCACCCCGATCTGGAAACCGACATCCGTTCCATGACTGGCTTCGTGCCCACCAAGCAGTACGGCACCCAGACCGCGTGGGAGAACGAAATCGGCTCCGTCGAACAGGTCCGCTACCTCTCCAGCACCGTCTTCGCGCCCTTCACGGACGCAGGTGGCACCGCTGGCGCGATGCGCTCCACGAGCGGCACCAACGCCGACGTGTACCCGATCCTGTTCCTGGCACGCGACGCATACGGCATCGTTCCGCTGAAGGGCAAGGATTCGCTGACCCCGATGGTCGTGAATCCGAAACCTGCTCCGGGCGATCCTCTCGGCCAGCGCGGCACGGTCGGCTGGAAGGCCATGACCTCTGCCACCATCCTCAACGATGCGTGGATCGTGCGTGCCGAAGTTGCGGCAACCGCGTAACGTAAGGGGGCTTCGGCCCCCCCCACATAGGAGACAAGCATGGGCCAAGTCAAAGTCAACGCAGCAATCATGGATATCCCATCCAAGCAGGCGCTCGCCGCCGCTGTCGCGGACATCCAGGATCTGAAAACGCAGGTAGCAGCCCTCGTCGTGGACATCACGGCGATGAGGACGGCCCTCTCGGCGCACACCCATGGGGGTGTCACCGCCGGGGCGGCGAATACCAGCGCAAGCGCAACCCTCTCGGCATTGACTGCCGTGGCTCCGGCCACTCAGCAGTTGATCCTGTAATCCATCTAGGAGATTATCATGGCAAACGTAGTTCTCACGGTCGCTTCTTCGACTCCCACAGCCGGTATTTCCAACCGCGAAGTGGTGAAGTTCTCGACAAGTGGCGACATCACTGCGGTCGCGCAGACCATCACCGTCGGCTTCGTGCCCCGGTACGTCAAGGTCTACAACGTGACCGACAACATCACCAACGAGTACATCGAGGGGTTCCCTGCCGACGCGACGTTCACTACGCTCGCCAACGGCACCCAGGCGTATGCCACCACGGGCGGCATCACCGTCTACAACGATACCACCTCGACGGCTGGGACGGTCATGCTGGACCCCGCCATCGCACTGGCTTCCAAAACCTTCTACATGATCGCAGAAGGTTGAACCGGATGGGGCGGCAACGCCCCTTCTCACATGGGAGGACATCATGGGCGATGACGTAGTTCGCATCGAGAAACTGGAGAATGGTTGGGAACTGGAAATCTGCGACCCGGATGTTCAGGCGAAAAACCGTGATCCCAAATCCAAAGGGCCGTGGCAAGATCCGTGGAAGGGTTATGCCTTTTCCGACATCGACGCCATGCTGGCGTTTCTGAAAGAGAAACTGCCTGAACTTCATCCTGAAGACGAGGATGAAACCTACGCGCAGGCTTTCACGGCTGCTTCCGATTCCGACTGAGGAGATTCAACATGGGCGAAGAACTTACCCCGAACATTCTGGGCGATGACCTGGATGCACCGAAACCGAGCAACCCCAAGCGCAGCCAGAAGAAGGCCGCACTGGATGACGAGGGCGAGCGCAAGTTCCGTATCGTTCTGGAAGAGAACGACCAGATTCCCCCGACCGGGCAATTTTTGTCCGTGAACGGAGAGGCCATCGTCATCAAGCCCGGCGAAGAAGTGACGGTGAAGCAGAAGTTCCTGCACGTCCTCGAAAATGCGCTCGCTTCCATGCCCATCGTCGGGGATGACCAGCGTGTGATCGGCTACCGTGACCGGATGCGCATGCCGTTCCGTAACCTCGGCCCGGCGTAATCATGCTGGTATCCGACCTCCTCGCTGAACTGCGCAACAATATGTTGCGCGATGTCTCCAGGCTTGTTGGCGGGTCTGGGGATCAGTTGTGGTCGGATACCACGCTGTACTCGTACATCAATGAGGCGTACCAACGCTTCGCTCGTTTGACCTTCTGCATCCGCGACATGACCACCGTATCGGTCACGCAGATCACCTTGCAGACCGGCATAGATCTGTACACGCTTGACCCTAGTATCCTGGGGGTCTACTCCGTGAAATACAACACGGACCTTTTCGATCTTGGGCGCGTCGGTCACGCTGCGCTCAACTATTACATGCCCCCGGACACCACGTTCTGGGACATCAACGCGGTTGCGGTGCTTGCCCCCGGCAGGCCGATGTACGTCTCCACCGACGAATCTACCCTGACGCTGCGAGTCTATCCGACACCTTCTCCTACCGAGAATGGCAACCTGCTCTATCTCCGCGTGGCGCGGCTCCCGCTCGTCACGATCAACGCCACGAATGCTGCGCTCACCCCGGACATTCTGCCGGAGTACCAGCTTTATCCCCTGGAATGGGCGGCGTGGCGGGCGCTCTCCAACGATATGATCGGAGATGAAGACAAGATTGCCGAGAAGCGCAACGTGCGCAAGGCAAACTTCGATATGTACGTGGACGAGGTGAAGCGGGACATCAAACGCCGCAACTTCGCACCGAACGACTGGCAGTTTGGCCGCAACGGTTTCGCGTGGGCTAGATAATGCCAGCCATTGACCCTCAGACTGGTGGGGTTGATTTCGTCGGGTGGTCCAAGGGGCTCGACAACCTCCGCATGAACTACGAACTATTGGATGACAGCGTTCGGAATTGCATGAACGTGGACTTCACGGTGCGCGGCAAGATCCGACGCCGGGATGGCTATGCTTCAGCGTCCGTCTTGACCAATGGGCACAGCGCCTGTGCACTCCAGAACTTCATGGCCTACGTCAATAACGGCACCCTGACGGTCGTGAACACGTCCCTCGTTACGGTGGCAACCATGACAGGATTCAGCGCCACTCGGCGCGTAGCCTTCGAGTTCGTGAACGGCGATGCGTATTTTTCTGACGGGGCGGTCAATGGGCGCATCAGTGGTGTGGATGGCTCGATCACGTCGTGGGGAGTCGAATCCCCTGCTGCGCAGCCGACTCTCAGTGTGGTGGCGGGCTCACTTAATGCAGGCACGTATCGTTGCGTGGTGACATTCCTCTCCAGCACCGGTGAAGAGTCCGGGACGGGGAGTGCCTCTGTCGTGACGATACCTGATGTGCCACCCGGTAACACCGGCAGCATCGCGTTTTCGAATATTCCGCAACCTGCCGGTAGTGGGGTGAGCACGATCCTGATCTACTTGACCGAGGCTAATGGATCCATATTTCGCCGCGTCGCATCGATACCGGTTGGTACGACTTCGCATATACTGGGTTCCAGTATTCGAGGCTCGACTTTGCGTACGCAGTTCTGTGATAAACCCCCCGTGGGTTCCGGAGTGCTTGGGGCAACTTCGAATTTGCTGCTGATCGGGGACGGCCAGGTGGTGTGGAACACGCAGCCCTTCCGTTTCGGGCTGTTCAACAACACGTCGGACTTCATGATGTTCGGCGGGACGGTCACGCTCATTTGGGGGACGCCGACGGCGGCATTCATCTGTGCGGATCAAACCTATTTCGTGACGGGCATCGGAACAGACCAGATGGAACTCCGGACGGTGTTGCCCTATGGTGCCGTGAAGGGAACTCGGGTGATCCTGCCGAACCAGAAGGAGGCCATGTGGCTTTCCACAAGGGGGATCGTCCATGCGTACATCGACGGGAGCGCCAAGAACGTGTCCGAGGAAATGGTGTCGATCCCGAATTACGTCGAGGGTGCCGCGATGATTCGGGAAGCCAATGGGCTGCGGCAGTATGTGGTGTCTGCGTATTCACCCGTGGCGGGATCGAGTTATGCAAGCTCGGACTATACCGCATCGGAAACGGTTCGACTGACTGAGGTATATTGATGATATACTTCGCAAATCACTTTGAAAGGAGCTCGCAATGACGATCATGGTCCCGATAGCCAGCAAACAGACTCTGGCTTCCTTCGCGCTTGGGGTTGCGACTCCCGGCAATCAGATTTTCCGACTGTTTGTGAACAACATCACCCCGGCGCTCACCGATACGGCAGCGACCTACAGGGAAATGTCCACGCTCGGCTACGCAGCGATCTCGCTGAACAAGGCATCGTGGGTGCAGACGGCAACAGGTGGTATCGACTCTTCCGGCCAGGCGCAGATCACCTGGACGTTCACGGCGGGTACGGCAGTGACGGTGTATGGGTATTTCGTGACGGACGCCACTACCGGACTGCTCTTGTGGTCCGAACTGGCACCCAGCCCCACCGTCGTGCAGAACACGGGCGATCAGATCAAGATCACCCCGACCATCACCTTCACCTGATCTATTGCAGGCTGAATAGATGCCCGGAGGGCGTTGACCCTCCGGAAGTCCTCGTCGTCCACTTGCTGCCAGCATACACCAGCACATCCCCATTGTCCTGCACCAACCCGAAAGTCCCGTTTGAGTTGTAGATAAGCGCCACGGCCCGTGAGGTTTGTGGAGGTGCAGCGATTGCCACAAGGTTTTTGGTGTCATAAAACGACGGATACCCTGCGTAAGCCATCATTGTGAAGTCCGAGGCGATGATATTTCCCACTGCGCAGATGGGGGCGCGTCCTGAGGCCACAACAGTGTTTGCAGCGAGTGCTTGCGGGGCAGTAGCCGCCCCATCAGGCGTAATTGTCTGGATCTGCCAAGCGGAATTTATTTGGCAGATCAGGCGAACGTCTCTGGAGTTGATGTTTGGGATGAGATAATAGTCCGTGATGAGGGAACCTGTCCGGCTTGTGATTGAACCATTCGAAGCGTCGAGGGTGCCTGACATCGACGGCAAATCGCCAATGGCAGTCTCTGTGCCGTCGGTTGCTCGCCAGGTAAGCGAGATTGCACCCGAGGTTGGCACTCCTACGAACTTGGCGTAATAGGAGTCATAGATGGCCGCTGGGGTTTGCGTCCACGATGCATCTGCGGAAAGTGATGTGTATGCCCCGTAAATTGTCGCCCCGCTCGGTGTAGTGCAGGCGAGCGGTGATGTGTTAGATATGGTTGCTGGGGATACGATTGGGGCGGTTCCGAATATCCAACTCATTGTAGCGGAATAGGCAGAACGTACCGAAGCTGCGAGTTTGATTTCCGAGAGTCCCTTGCTCGCGGATAGCACAAATATAGAGTTGCCCCCCGTATATTGCGGGTATTCAACTAATGCGGAGCTCATAGTGGGCGACCCATTGTACGTCAGCGTTGCGCCCCACCCAAGGGATTCAGAATAGGTGCATGCATTCGTGGAAAAGGTAATTCGGGGAAGCCTGAACACTAGGGTGGGCTGGCCGACAAAAACTCCTGTCGGCGTGTAAGTTCTTGGCCTGATAGCCGTGTAAGTTTTAGCTCCATCGTAATACCGAAGGGTTGCAGAATCGCCGTACACAAGTGTGGATCCATTGGAATAGCTTGTAGTCTCTGCGTTAAGGGACCCTATATACTCGCCTTTCGGGCTCAATATTTCGTGGAGGTTTGTCAAGCCCTGAGCGTCGCGCTGAAACGTCCAGTTTTTCAGTGTGCCGACGCTCGGGGCGGACTGCGAAGTGCTTATGCCGGGGAAGCTCACTGGCAGTGCGTTTGATATATCCGAAGGTACGAGTAGCATTCCCACCACCCAGTTCTGCGAAAACACCAGCACCCTGATCCCGTTTGGAACACGTTGAAATAGCAGATACCCTCGGGCAGTTTGGATCATCCCCACGAACGGGCGAGCCCCCTTGTCCATCAAATAGGCTTCCTGCCGGGCGAGCGTGTAGAGCCCTGCATCTTCTTCGCCGTCCATCTGCAATATCTGGATCATGGTACAGCCCTCGGAAATAGCTTGATGGTAGTATGAATTCGCCCTATAATCAATGGCAAATCACCACCTGGAGTATTCGCATGCATGCAAAAACCAATCGCCAGAATCATGATTTCCAGATTGCATACTTCTTGGCGGGCAGTTGCCATACCGCTGACGGGGCATACGCTCTCCTTTGTGATCTTCTCGCCGACCGCCAACTGGCGCTCGACAACTATGAAGCCAATCAGTTCCGGCAACGCGCCAAGCGTATCCAGGCCGACCGACTGCTCAAAAGTGACGATGAGCTGGATGTGCTGGAGGGCCAAGCGATGCTTCGAGAGATGGAAGCATTCGCTGACATGGAGGAGAAGAACGTTGCGGGTGCCCGTGCAGAAGTAGAGTTCATCCAGAAGTGCATTGAAAAACTCCAACCATTTCGCAAGTACGCGCACCTGCCGGATGCCAAGGCCCACGAAGCCGTTCAGCAGGAGGAGTGGAAGCTGGAATTGCTTGGACGAGCACAGAATTACCTCCTTACCGTGGGGCATATCCCTACGGATCAGTTCGCCACCATGCGACAGCACCCCGAGTTTCACGATGTGATCTACCCCGCCGTGGCTGAAATGCGCCACCTGCTGTCCATCAAGGGCGGCGAAGCCAGGCTCCTGGCCAAGCCTATCGGCTATCAGTTGCCTGACATGAGCGATGACTGATTATGTCTTATTTGCCGGAGGGGTAGCTACAAATACTCCTCCCACATACAGTGTCCACTACGAATTCTACGATATTGTGGGGGGGACTGTACTTGGGGGAACGTACGTAGCATCTATTGGAAGGGGTTATTCCGCTGCGGCAGGAACTTCTGTGTCCGCGCTTATTCAAGGAGGGGATTCATACGGCACTTCTGGGATTACTCGATGGGGGGATTTGTATATATGGGCGTCGGGCGCCACATACTCCAGCACTACTTTAGGGGCTGCGGTACGAGGGTTGTCATCAGCGGGTAATTCTGCTGTAGGAGTTTTCTCTGGGGGGTATACGGGGAGTGCCTATACCGGAGAAACCGACGAGATCAATTATGCCGCGAATACCGCAACGCTGGGTACATCCCTCACTGCCATGGCGTATCAAGCTGCCGCAGGGACAAGCACTGCTGCTGTATTCGCGGCGGGTACGAACGGCGTGCTCACATCAGCTACTACCAGCTATACGTACGCGACGCATGTGGCGGCAGCCGGAACTGCGCTTGGCTTGGCGCGTAGTAATCTTGGGGCAAGTAGCGATCTGACTGTCGGGGTATATGCAGGAGGGACTACAGGTACGCAGAGTACATACGTGGATCTGTATGCCTACTCGGGGGCAACTGTCACTGCTGGAGCAGTTCTTGCTACTGCCACCTCCAATGTGGCAGCCGGAGGTAATCCCAGCCGTGCGGTTTTTTCGGGGCTTACCAGTGGAGGGGTGGATTACACGACAGAAATATACAGCTTTGTCACGGCCACATGGACGGCTGGCGCGAACTTCGGTTGGGCATATAGCGCACGCGCTGCCACGGATAATACACTGTTTACTGGGCCATCATTCACCACGGTGATCCAGAATGGTTCTACTGTTGGAAATAGTTACGCTGGGGTGGCGCTATTTGCGGGGGGATACTGGTTTTATGGGGGGGATGTCGCAACCACTACCCTGTACTACTACCATGATGACGCATGCGTGCCTGGAGTTGCACTGGGTTATGTTGTAGAGACCGCAGGGGCGGCATCCAATCCAACGTATGCGTACATTGCAGGTGGGTGGAGTGGGGGCAGAATTGCCACGTCGCAGAAGTACACATTCGGCATCAACGTCGTTGCGGCAGGGGGGTCACTGTCTGCTGCGAAGTCGTATGTTTCTGGCACCGGGAATGCGACGGTAGGGGTTTTCGGTGGGGGGATGAACGCCGCAGGTACTCGGGTGGCTACGACCGATGTCTATACCTACTCCGGGGATACGGTTTCGCCAGGCACAGCCTTGGGGGTTGCGCGTACAGCGCCGGGAGCGACAAGCATCTCGACAGTTGGATACTTCGCTGGTGGCTATACCGGAACATTGAGTACATCCTATGTAGATAAATACACTTACTCTGGAAATACGGTTGCTGTGGGGACCGCGCTTGATACGACAAGGGATTCGCTTGCGGCAGCCGGGGGTCCGACGAGCGGGATCTTCGCAGGCGGCTATGATGTAGGCGGTAGCGGCGGCAATTCGTCGGCAACCACTTCCAAGTACACATATTCAGGGGATACGACTACTGCGGGAACTTCGCTGAACGCCGCCACCGACGCATTGGTTGGCGCAGCCAATTCGCAGCAAGCGGTCTTTACAGGGGGAGGGTATTATATTGGAACGACTTCCCCCTACCCAAATTATTCACTATCGCTGAGCACGAAATATTACTTCGCGACTGACAGTGTGCTACCGGGTACCACAATACCTACGCCGTTGTCGATGTCAGCGGGGGCGTCGTCGGTATTGTCATATATACCTCCTCCCCCCACAACAACCACATGGGGGGTATCCGGAGGGATTACACTGGGAGGACGCGGAAACTTGCTTGCGCTTCCGCAACGGATGGTTATTCTACCGACGATGGGCGTCGTTTTTGGCGGTCACGCCACATTCTATTCCCCACTAAACTCCGTCTGGGTGCCCAAAGGTGGCGTTATTCTTGGCGGGATAGGCATGTGGGCACCCACAGTAACGGTGTTCGCGCCATCGGGCGGCGTTCACTTCGGCGGCCAGGGACGGTTTGGTGGGACAGTATCGACAGTCATCCCCCGCGTGACGGTGATTTTGCCTAGTGGGGGCATTACGCTCGGGGGTGCAGGATGATTTTCACGCACGTCTACACGCCATCAGGCGGCGTCACTTTCGGAGGATCTGGCAGCCTTCGTAAATCTGCGTTGGTGGCATACGCCCCTTCCGGGGGTGTCACTTTCGGGGGCGCAGCGATTTACACAACGGTTGCGGCAACGCCTCCCAGCGGGCTGAGCTTCGAGACATGGACGATGAACTTGGAGAGCCATGCGCATTCCCGATACAGCAACTACGCTTTTTCCGGGTTCGCCAAGTTCGGCACTACCTATTACGGGGTGCAGTCCAGTGGGCTGTTTACCCTTGGCGGCGATACGGACAATACTGCTCCGATTCGGTCGTCCGTCTACTTCCCGGAATCCGACTTTGAGAACCACCACGGCAAACGGGTGGGGCGGCTATACATCGGCGCAATGGCTGCCACCGCCTTGAATTTCAAGGCAGTTGCGGAAGCAGGGGTAACGTACTATTATACGGTATCGCCTAGCACAAGCGCGGTTGCTGGAGCGCGGGTACAGATCGGGCGTGGACTGGTTTCCCGGTACTGGCAGTTCGGCGTGTTCAACACCAATGGAGGCTATTTCGAGTTGGCAACGATGAAGCTCTACCCAATCGTGCTTAACCGAGTGGAGATGTGACATGACGGTCTACGACCAGGCAACAGCGATCATCAACACCGCGCAGACTACGGCATCCACCGCAGTCACGCAGGCGCTCCAATACACGGATCTCGCCGCCACGCAGGTTGCTATCGGCAGCAACGCCGCAGGCGTGTCAGTCCAGTACAGCAAGGTAGGCCACCAGACACTTCCGCAGTACGGCGACTCCCAAGCCATGGTGGATGCTTCCATCGGTCGCTGGTTCCAGTTATTTCCCCCGTTATTTCAGAAGAATATCGAGGCGATCTTGAACGCCTATTTTCCGGCGTATTCAGCACAGGGGCTCTCGGCGGCTACCGTGCAAAACCCGACGGAACCATATCTGTCGCAGCAGTGGATTATTGGCATGCTCGGCACCAGCCCCACAACAGGGCTTCCTGCGCCGGTCGAAGCGGCGCTGTTCTCTCGGGGCCAGGATAGGCTACTGACGGAAGCCCTCCGCACGGAGGATGACGCGCTGTCCATGTGGGCGAATCGCGGGTTCTCACTGCCCCCCGGCGTTCTGGTGTCGAGGCTTCAGCAGTCCCAACAGGATGCAGCATCCAAGATCGGTGACTTATCCCGCGACGTGCTGGTGGAAAACACACGCATTACCGTGGAGAGTGTCCGGATCGCTGCGCAACTATCCGTGCAACTGCGCCTTGGTGTGGTGGATGCGGTGGCCCGACTGATGAATGCCTGTGTACAGATGAACACGGCGACGGATGGTTATCAGGATACCATCCGGGATCTTCAGTACAAACTCGCGGAAGTGATCTTGCAGTATTACGGAACGCAGGTTCGGGAAGCGGAACTTGCAATGGAAGCCCAGGCCCGCGCCGCCGAAGCCGATGTTGGGCAGCTTGGTCATATGGTCAATCTGGATGTCGGTGTACTGAGCACGAACACGCAACGGATCGTCGGGGCAGCGAACGCGACCGGCGCACTGGCCGCAGCAGCGATGGCTTCGCAGATTTCTCATGTGTCGCTGTCGTCGGTGCAGAATCAATAGGGAGGTAATATGAGTCTTTCAGGTTTCGGTGCAGCGCCACCAGTCGCATACAGTCCGGCTCCTGCGGTCAGTCCGCTCACGGGCATGCCTGTCGGTGCGGCCCCTGCGTACACTCCTCCGACAAACAGCCCTGCCAATATCGCTGTTCGGCAGTTGCTCGCGGCTCGCGGCCTTCCGCTTGCTGGTGGCACAGGGGCTTCGGGCGTAAACTCGGGTCCGGGGCTATCCATGACGCTTCCGGCATCGTCGGCCATTTCCATGGACAGGACCAGTGCGGTGAACACGCCTGCCGGTGCGCCCAAGCCCATCACGGCAACCGCCGTACCCCCCACTACTGGCATTCCTCCCGCAGCCGGAGTTGCCCCGACTGCTTCGACGACCCCAACTGTGCCAGTTCCGACGGGGGACACAACGCCGCAGTATTACACGGGCGGCGCGGGCGGTATCGCCGGGATGTTCTCTCCGGAGCAGATGAACGCGATCAACCAGAACGTCCAGTCGCATGCAGGGCAGACACTTACTGCGCAAGGTTTTCAGAGTCCTGCGGCGATCCCGCAAGCCACGCGCCAGCAGATCATGCAGGATCTTCACCCAACTGTACCGAACGTGAGTGGTCAAGCGCCAAGCGCAGGGAGCGGCAGCAGCGCAGCATCGAACGGGGCGCAAGCCCAAGTGACTCCTCCGGGGAATACTCCGAGCGCGTTGCGTGGCATTCTACCTAATTCGAGTGGTTGGACGCCTCCGGCGCAAGATACTTCCGCAACGGGAACGCTCGGCGCGACCGGAACCCAGATGCTGAATGCCAATCAGATCAGCCAGTCAGATCTCGACCGGGCCAAGGCATTTGACCAGACCATCGACGCGATCAAGCAACAGATGCAGAATTATGATCCGGGCAGCGCACAGACATACGGCGATCTCCTGAAGGGGGCCGCTGAACAGAATCATTTGCGCAACATGCTCCACTCGCTTGCCGAAGTGGACCCCAACCGCTACAAGGAGGCCATGGCGGAACAAGGGCAGCGCCTTGGTACGCAAATGCTGGGTGGTGCGGCACAGGCGCAAACGCAAAGCAACATCGAGAATGTCCGGGCATCCGAAGCGGCGTATGGTGCAGAGCAAGGTGTCTACGGGCAAGCAAGTCACAGCATGCTCGCCGCCATGCAACGCAGCGCTACGGCGCAACGCCCCGTGGTTACTTCGATCAGGGGTGTCGCGGGGGATACAGGCGCAATGGTCACATATCCGGGCATGGCGCCTGTCAAATATGACTATGCTCAGATGGACGCAGCCGCGAAACAACAGGCAAATCTCGCGGCCCAGAGTGCGTTCGTGGCACGATTGAAAGCGTCCGCTTCGCCCATCCAAGGTGCCGACGGAAATATGTACCGATGGGATAGTGCCCGTAATGGTGTTGTTCGCGTGGAGCAATAAATGGCCGAAACATTCATTCCGCTTGATCAGTTCCTGAGCATGGAGCCTCCGGCTCCTCCACCGCCCAGTAGTGCCCTTGGCGAAATCGGTAAGGGTTTTGTTCGAGGTGGTGGTGAGGCGCTGGCGGGTATTGGCTCACTCGCCAAGCTCGCAGGTATTCAGGGTGGTGCAGCATTGCAGCAACAAGGCCAGCAGATCGCCACCAGCCCACAGAACGCACCGCAACCTGCGCAGCACGGGGGGTTCGTCAACACCTTAGCCTCTGGTGCCGAAGCCATTGGCGGGAACGTGGTTCCCGTTGCGGCGGATATCGGAAGTGCCCTCGCAGGCCCGGCAGCCCCCTTCGTTGCAGCGGGGTTGAACGCCGCCTATTACGGTGGCACGACCTATCAGGACAAGTTGGATCAGGCGAAGGCCGCAGGGCTTTCCGATGACCAGGCGCACGCCATGGCACTCAAGGATGCTGCGATTGCCGGAATTGCCGGGGCTGCGCTCCCTGCTGCTGTCGGTAGCGTGGTTCGTGGAACTGGCGGTGCGCTGGTGAGCAAGATCCTCCCGACGCCAACGCTTGATCAGACGCTTGGGAAATACGCAGGCGGTCAGTGGGTTGCCAATGCGGGCAAGGCGATTGCCGAGAACGCCGTCACCGCGCCACTGGCAATCGGTGCGCTCTCCGGTGGTATGGCAGCTGTAGACAAGTCCTACGGGCTCAATGTCGATCCGTGGCAGGACCCACTTCACGG
>JAEHJW020006458.1_pt1 | contig 22487 bp, 20 predicted proteins | sample 9271431 | NCBI WGS metagenome assembly JAEHJW02 | reverse complement strand
TTGAGCATATTCAAAACATCTTGACGGAACTCTTTGCTATACCTTTTTCTTTTTTGGACTTCCATAGACACCTCCTACAAAGTAATTTAATACTTTTTTTCTGTGTCTACCATTTGGGGGAAGCCCAGCCTTATAATTACTACATTCTTCCAACACATCTTTGTATAAAAATCCTCTAACATCAAAATCTTTCTTCATTTCCTTCTCCCTATTGTATTTCATTCCGATTAATCTTACAATTAAATGAAAATTACATATTTTTAGGTCAATATTATTCAATTATATTATGCCTCGTAGCCCTGTCAAAAATGATGCTCTAATAGTTACATCAGTTGATGATAATTTCCGTATTACTTGCATCGAATTGATTAGATTGAATTTTCCCGCAGCAATATTTCCAGATTCCGGCTTACCAATAAATGCAATGTCAGTTAATGATAATATTATTTTTAAGATTCTAGCAGATGCTTCAATTCCAGAAATTATTCAACTAATTAACGATGACTTGATCACACTCAAAAAGAATAAATCTACTTCAACAGAAATCTATTATCTCTCTAAATCTAAAAATCTTGAAAATGTTTTTTATATAAAACGAATTCTCTCCTCAATTCATAAAAGCAAAATCAAAATAAATCTTCTTTCTTACTCTGAAATTTCTAAAATGCTGGTTGACAAGAAAAACTACACAACACCACCGCAATTCGTAGCCGATAATATCTCAGAACTATTTGAAAAATATTTCCCATCTCATAATCGTTTTCCATCAATTTTTGAAGAGATTGTTTCTTTCGTTTATAGTCAAAACCTTACTCCTATTGTAAGTAAAAAAACAGAAGATACGTTCTTAAAATTAAAAATAAAGATTCCCGTTAATTTCTCTTCGGATGATGACCGGGATAAAGTATTTGCTTCATTCAACAAATATTGGCCTTACAAAGAACGAGTGCGTAATTATTTTTCCTTAAATATTAATACAGCTCCGCATCGTATTATGTCTTTACTATACAAAATTCAAAATGAGTATCAGAAACTGAATGATAAACTCGAGGTTAATTATCCTGTTAATTATCCATCAACATTTTTAACGTTAGCTCATTCCTTAATCCCGTCCGGTAGAAACAATAGTTCAGAATACGAATCGGTTGCTCTTGCAATTGTTTATTTTTTCTTCGAAATGTGTGATTATGGGGAACGTTTTCAAGGTGAGCAATTATCAATCTTTCAAAACCTGATAAAGGAATATGGTCCTCCACAATAAATATGAAGATATTTCACGTAATGCTTTTGTTTTAGGGGCAGATATTATCCGTTACCTTCGGAAAGATACGGCTACTCTTAATAGTTTATTTTCTCATTTTCATAACTCCATCAGCTTCACCAACTTCTTGAATGTCCTTACTTTTCTATATATCGCTGATATAATAGATATTGATAAAAACAAATACGTGTTCTTAAATGAAACTGAAAAAACTCTACACAATCCCGACTCAACTGTTTGATACCGTTGTCTTTCGCGATGGAATCAATTTTATCTTTGGTATCAAGGACGATACCGACGAGTCCTTAAATGGTATTGGTAAATCATTACTTTTGGATTTTCTTGATTTTGCCTTGCTCGGTAGTTTTTTTCTGAATAACAATTCTCGGTTAAATCGCGCCTACGAAAAAGCTAACCTCAAAGGTCATTCCACAGTTTTAGAATTTACTGTTGGTAAAGCTGTTTATATTCTAACACGTTCCTTTGATAATTCCCAAAATGTATTTCTTTCCAAAAATGGAAGTGTTGCAAAAGAACACTCAATTAAGAAAGTTCAAGAAATTCTTTTTCCTGTTGTTTACTCAAGTAATTACAAAGGTTTTTATGATACTTCTTGGTTTCGGCGCTTAACTAAATTTTTCCTCAAGATTCAGAAAATGTCCGACCAAAAATTCACCGATCCGATTAAATTCTCTACAAATCCGGAAATTGAATTGAATCAATATCACCTTTTTCTTTGGAACCTCGATAACACTTTGGCAAGCAATAATTTCGCGATCAATAAACAAATAGAAGACAATAAAAAATTAGTTACTCTTACTAAAAAATTCATGCGAGATAAATTTGATATAGATGATATTTCTGCAGCAGTTAAAAAAGTTTCTGAACTACAAAAACAGATTACAAAATATCAGAACCAAATCAAGGACTTTAATCTTAAAGATGGATACGATGAGTTGGAAACCCGCTTATATGAAATCACTTCACAAATAAAATCGATTATGGTACTAAATGTTTCAGACCAACTTAAAATACAAGACCTGGATCATTCATTAGAACAAGAAGAAAAGGTAAACATCGAATATGTTTCCTCTATTTATGAAGAATTTAGTTCACTCCTCGCTGATGGCATAAAAAAAACTCTCGAAGAAGCAAAGGAATTTCGAAAGCTTGTTTTTGATTCCAGAGATGATTTTGTAAGATTTCAAAAATCCCAACTATTATATAAAATTGATGGACGTAATAATGATAAAGATGAACTTACAAATGAACAGCAGCAGATAATGAAAACACTTTCTCAGCTTAATGCTCTTCCCGATTTTAAAAGTGTTTTCAAAAAACATGCAGATTTGCTTGCCAAAAAATCTGAACTTCAATCAAAAATCAGCCTGTTCCGAGAATTAAATAAAGACATCAATAAACTTAAATCAGAAGACCAAGAACTGTTAAATAAAGTCGATGATTTTATTTTAGAAAATTCTGATCAGATAGATAATATCACTTCACGTATCAAAGAAATCTATATAGCAATTTTTGGGGCTTTAGATAGTCCGAATATCTTTGAGATTACAAAAAATACGGAAGAACAAAAACTAAAGATTAATGTTTTACCTGATGATGTTTACTCAAATGGCAAAAATCAAGGTCGCACTTTGGTTTACGATCTTGCTCTTTTATTCAATGCAATCGAACAAAATATTCCATGTCCGCGATTTCTTGTTCACGATGGTATTTTCGATTCGCTTGACAAATCCCATTTCATTTCCTTATTTCAGTTCTGTGAACAACAACTTAAAGAGAAGAAAAACTTTCAATACATTGTTACCTTAAATGAGCAAGGCACTTTCGATGAACGATTCGGCGAAAAAGATAAATTGGTTACCAGAGAAATGATTTTAGCTAAATCAATTGCCGTTTTATCACCATCTAAAAAATTATTGAATATTGATTTTAAATAACGATAGCCATGTTAATAGTTGTATTTTATAGCCTGAGTAACAAAAAGAGTTTATTACTCATCAGAAAAATGCTTTATTCCCTAAGCATTTTTAAGGTTTTATTGATAGGTTTGTATCTATCCATAGCAAAGAACAAAAGTTTCTCCAAATAATATTTCGGCATCTATGAATAACACTGATCTCAATGGATTGCAACAGAATAATTACTCTGACATTATTCTTTATTCATCTCCGCAAGGTGAAGTACGGGTTGAAGTATGGTTTGAAAACGAAACGTTTTGGTTGAACCAGAAGAAGATGTCTGAACTTTTCGGGGTTGAAGTTCATACTGTTAATTATCATCTAAAAGAGATATTCAACAGCAAAGAATTGAACGAGGAAGCAACTATTCGAAAAATTCGAATAGTTCAGAAGGAAGGAAATCGGGATGTTTCCCGCGATGTGGAATTTTACAACCTTGATGCAATAATTGCGGTTGGCTACCGGGTTAACAGCTATCGTGCTACTCAATTTAGAATTTGGGCTACTCAAACGCTCAAAGAGTTTATTGTAAAAGGATTTGTTTTAGATGATGAACGCCTAAAGCAAGGTAAGCGGTTTGGCAAAGACTATTTTGATGAACTCTTAGAACGCATACGCGAGATACGCGCTAGCGAACGCAGATTCTATCAGAAAATTACCGATATTTATCAGCAGTGCAGTATCGATTATGATAAAGACGCCGAAATAACAAAGACATTCTTCAAAACGGTTCAGAACAAGCTTCATTGGGCAATAACCGGCAAGACTGCCGCCCAACTGATTTCCGAAAGAGCAGATTCAAGTAAACCACACATGGGTTTGCAGACTTGGAAAAACGCGCCTAAAGGAAAAATTTCAAAATCCGATGTATCCGTTGCTAAAAATTATCTTGCTGAAAAAGAAATTAAAGATTTGGAACGCATAGTTTCTATGTATCTTGATTATGCTGATAATCAAGCTGCAAGGCAAATACCTATGAAAATGACTGATTGGATTCTAAGACTCGATGCTTTTCTGCAATTCAATGAATATGAAATTCTTAGCGACGCCGGAAAGATTTCTCACGAGATTGCTATTAATTTAGCTGGAAATGAATATGATAAATTTCGTGTTATTCAAGATAAAGAGTTTATCAGCGACTTTGACGAAGAAGTGGTGAAACTGACTAAGAAGGTATCCGGTATTTCGGAAAAGAAAACTAAAAACAAAAAGAAAAAGTAAGTTGATTCACGAAGAACTTGGCTGGATTAACAACAATGACAAAAAAGAGTTAATTAGCTATCATAAATATAGTTTCTTATTAAAGCATTTTTAATCTAATTTATTAATCAAATTTTTAATTATAGGTCAATCAAGTATTTATGCCCTCACTCCATTGGCAAGGTAAAGAAAAAGTTATCAATCACCATTTGGAAGTTCCTTTCCGTGTATTGGAACATCAATATGGTTTTGATAACGGTAAGCAAACCAAAATAGAAACCCAAAGCGGCAACAAAATTATTCATGGCGATAATCTTGAAGCTCTTAAAGCTTTACTGCCCGAATATGAAGGTCAAATTAAATGTATCTATATAGACCCACCCTATAACACTGGAGTAGAAAAATGGGTTTTTAACGATAATGTTAATCATCCAAAAATAAAAAAATGGCTGGGTGAAGTTGTTAAGGATGAAGATGAGGATTTTTCAAGACATGATAAATGGCTTTGTATGATGTACCCTCGTTTATCACTCCTCAAAAAGCTATTAGATAATGATGGCGTAATCTTGATTTCAATAGATGATAACGAACTGAATAACCTTTTAACTATATGCAATGAAATTTTTGGTAGAAAAAATTTCGTTACAACTTTAGTATGGGAGAAGAAAAAAAAAGGAACACATCTCGACAAGAAAAGAATAAGCATTAAAGAGTATATTGTTGTCTATTGCAAAGACCATGAAAGTTTTTCTGGGTTAATAGGTGAGATTCAGACTGAAACAGAAACCTATCCATGTATTAATCCTGGAAATTCTCGCTCTACAAAAATTATTAGGAAAGGAACAAAATCTAATTTTAAAGAAAAAAATCATGTTCTAAAAACTGGTTCAAAAATTTCTTCCGGGAATATGTATCTAGAGCTTTTGAGTGATTTATCTATTGTGAATGGAATACTCGAAGCAGATGTTATCATTGATGCTGAATGGCGCTATACTCAAGAGAATCTTGATATATTTAAAGAAAGAGGTGAGCTATATTTTACACGTGATCTTTATTTAAGAAGAATTGTCAATGACATACGTTACAAGAAGCTAAAAGATTTATTGCTAAGAGTTGACTACGAAGAAATTGCAACTATAAAGGATCAACTAATTTCGGAACTATTAAATGATGAACATGATGATGACTTTATTAAAAACATGTTGGAAAGAATTAATCATTTAGAAAATCTTCATTTCACAGTTGTTGAAGATGTTAAAAACTTAAATACCGGTGGTTGGGGCTCTAATGAAGATGGTGATGCAGAGATTAGGGAAATATTTGGTAGAAAAATATTCGATTTTCCTAAACCCTCTAAACTTTTAGTTAAACTATTTATCGCTACACGTTTTCGTGAAGGGGTATTTCTTGATTCTTTCTCCGGAACTGGTACAACAGCTCACGCTTTATTGAAACTAAATAAAATAGATGGTGGTAACAGAAATTTCATACTTGTGGAGATGGAAGATTATTCGGAAACTATAACCGCTGAACGAGTAAAACGAGTAATTAAAGGTTATGGCGAAACAGAAGGTACAGTCGGTAGCTTCGATTATTATGAACTTGGTGAAAACTTATTTCAAGAAGATGGCAACCTAAACGAAAGTGTAGGCATCGAAAAAATTAGAAATTATATCTACTATTCCCTAACCAAGTCTCCTCTCAAAATCTTAGCTCACAAAGACAATAAATATTTCTTAAATAAGCACAATGATACTGCTTACTATTTCTTTTATGAACCTAAAAAACTAACAACACTAAATCATAAATTTCTTAGCTCAATTAAAACAAAAGCAGATCAGTATGTTATCTACGCGGATAATTGTCTTCTCACAAAAGAATATATGCTAAAGCATAATATCATTTTCAAAAAAATTCCAAGAGATATTACCAGATTTTAATATAGGTTAATATGGAACTTAAAGGTTATCAGCAGCAAGTATTATCAGATTTAGCTCTCTTTCTTGATCGTGTTCAAGAAACCAAAGATGCTAAAGTAGCTTTTCGTAATTTTTGGTTTTATCATCAACGTACCCCTCTAACACCTTTCCCTGATAAAGCGATTGAACCATACAAGGATAATATTCCAAGAGTTCCGCATGTGTGTGTAAAGGTTCCTACTGCTGGTGGTAAAACTTTTATAGCGGCAAATGCTCTTAAAACAATTTTTGATGCTTTTGATTATGAGAAAAGAAAGGTTGTTGTTTGGCTTGTTCCATCAATAACAATTTTAGATCAAACAATAAATAACTTTAAAGACCCAAGCCATCCGTATCGCCAAAAAATAGATTCTCTTTTTAGCCATCGAGTTGAAGTGTTTTCAAAATCGGAATTACTACAAGGCAGTGGTTTTAACATCACCAGCGTTTCTGAACAATTGAATATTCTTATTCTCAGCTTCGATAGCCTGAAAGCCAAAAACAAAGAAGAAAGAAAAGTATATCAAGAGAACACCAATCTTTCTTCTTTTGAAAGTATGGTTGATGATGATGAAGACTTAACACTAATGAAAGTCATTAATTCACTTAACCCCGTTGTTGTGGTAGATGAAAGCCATAATGCAGAAAGTGAATTAAGCATCGAGATGCTTAAAAACTTAAATCCTTGCTTTATTCTTGATCTTACTGCAACCCCTCGTAAGAATAGTAACATCATCAGTTTTGTTGATGCTCTCGAACTCAAAAAAGATAATATGGTCAAACTTCCTGTTATCGTTTATAACCATAATGATAAAACAGATGTTATTAATTCTGCTTTACAGTTACAGCGTAAATTGGAATTACAAGCAATTGAAGAACAGAAAAAAGGTGGTAAATACATTCGCCCAATCGTTCTCTTTCAAGCTCAGCCAAAGAACGCCGCAGATAATACAACATTTGTAAGATTAAAAGAAAAACTCATCGAATTAAAAATTCCGGCGGAACGAATAAAAATTAAAACCGCTGAAATTAACGAACTTAAGTATATTGACTTATTATCTCCCGATTGCCCGGTGCGTTATATCATAACTATTAATGCGTTAAAAGAGGGTTGGGATTGTCCGTTTGCTTATATCCTTGCGACATTAGCAGATAAATCTTCTGCCGTTGATGTTGAACAAATACTTGGTAGAGTTTTGAGACAGCCCTATGTTTCTAAACATAACTTTCCTCTATTAAATCTAAGTTTTGTTTTAACGGCTTCATCAAAATTTATGGATACACTTCAAAATATTGTGAAAGGTCTAAACAAAGCTGGGTTTAGTGAAAAAGACTATCGCCTTTCTGAAGCTCAAATACAAGATGAACAAAGAAAAGAATCATTTTCTCAACTGGAATTAATTAATCAGCCCGAAGCAACTACCTCTGATGATATTTTATCCGGTATAGATGAATCAAGAATTATTTCTTTAGACGAAAACTCTACTGTTACTGATATTATAGCTTCTATTGAAACAACAGCAATCCAACAAAACATTGATTTTGAAAAAATTGTTTCTGATATAGAATCCAATAACAATATTTCTTTACCATCGGAGTTACAACCACTCGTGAAAACTTATTCAGTAAAAGAAATCTTTAAGGTACAAGCTGCTAAGTTGGTTATACCTCAATTCTTCATCAAAGAACCAATGTCAGAGCTTTTTAATAACAGTTCCGAAATCCTACTTGAGAAAGAAAACCTTCTTGAGGATTTTGAGTTGAGCAAATATGACACAAATATTTCTTTTGACAGTGTTACATCAGAATTATATAAAGTTGATCTTGATGAGACAAAGAAAGAACATACTCCTACCTTCGTTAAACTCGATGGTGGTATCAAAGAAAAAGTTTTGGCTTATATTGCCGACCCCAAACATCAGCATAGTCGTGTTAAACATTTCGCTAAACGCATTTTAGATTTATTAGGTAATTTATATCCTATCCCGGATAGTGAAATTGAGAAGTATCTTACAAGAGTTTTTGATGGATTTAATGATGAGCAATTCAAGGACCTTGTAAATAACGAATATAGTTATACAAGAAAAATAAAAGATAAGATAAAATCTTTATCGGAAGATTTTGCCGAGAAAAAATTTAAAGAATTCTTAGATACTGATCACGTTCTTATTAAACCTTCATTTAAATTGCCTAATCAGATTATACCGGGTGCAACATCTAAAGATATAACAAAATCACTTTATGAAAAAGAAGCGAGTATAAATCCCTATGAAGAAAGGATAATAAATGAAATTGCCAATCTTCAAAACATTGCATTCTGGACAAGAAATATTGAAATGAAAGGATTTCGCATAAATGGTTTTATCAATCATTATCCTGATTTCATAATACAAACAAAAAGCGGTAAAACTGTAATTCTTGAAACTAAAGGCGATCACTTAGATGCTGAATCAAAAATAAGACTAGGTAATTTGTGGGTAGGCAAAGCTGGCAATAATTATAGGTATTTCATGGTTTATGATAAAAGAGTAGTTGAGGGAGCTTATAAGCTTGATGATTTTTTAAATATTATTCGTGCATTATAAATTGTTCTGCTTTTGTGATTAATAAATGTTCTATTTGTACAAAAGGAATAATTATTTATGAATGAATTTCTATTCTCTGGTGGCGAGAAGTTCTTCTTCTGGTTATTAAAGCACATCAATAAAAAATTGCTTAAAAAGTACTTCCCTCTCAACGAAAACGATCTACAAATCAAATTAGAAAATATGCCGAATATTTACATCAACGAGGAAATAAATCACTGTAACATTTCTTTTTCGATAGGATTAAAAAATTATACAAATTATGACCTATTTGTTTCATTTGTCCAGATTCGTTTGACTGTAAATGATTATCAATTCTTGAATTACGATAAAATATTATTAAAGAATTTTAGAAAGAAAGAAGGGACTCAATTCTATTTAGAGATTCCACTTACATATTATCAAGTTAGGAAAATTCTCCTAATGGTAGCTAATGGCGGGAATATTCATAATGCAAATTTTGAATTAATAATACCATCAAAAAATATTTTTGGTGATTTTATTTTTAATAGACGTTTGTCTGAAAAAATAGAAGTGAGACATATACCTAATTAATGCTATAACGTAATTATTATAATGCCAAGAAAAAATAAAATAGTCTATATACTTGGAGCTGGTTTTTCAAAACCTGCCGGTAATCCACCTGCTACGGAGATAGATAATAAGTTCATTAATACTCACCTCATAAAAGTGCACATAGTAGGATAGAATATAGAAAAAATGTTAAGCCATAAAACAAAATTAGAAGCACTTAAAAAAAGGATTTTCGAGAGGCTTGTAAAATTTTCTTTCATTGTTTTTAGAGCTCCTTATCAATTTTATAGTGGATTCAAAAAATTACTAAAATTCTTATCTAAATTTTTAATTACTTTATTTACAGTAGCAATCTGTTATTACTTAATTATTTCAGAACAAAAAATCGGATTAGAAGAAGAATTCTCAAATGCACCCTTTTTTATTGCCATTGGAAGCACACTTATAACAATCTTAATACTTACTTATTCGTTAGCATTATTACCTGTACAAAGATCAATCGAATCATTCTCTAAGTCTATCTCTTCTATCTATAGAAGTGACAATACAACAACAATAGTTTTTATTATTATTTCAACTTTTGCAATTGTTTCATTTTTATTTGGATTAAATATAAAGTTATTCAACGCATCAACATTTCATTATTTGCTTTTAACAATCATTTTAATAGGGATTACGCTTGATTTATTGCGATGGTATCATCAAAGGATAACAAAACTGTTAGAACCCGAAAATGCAATTAATAGCTTAGTAAAAAAAACCTCTTCCTTTATTAACAAATCTCACTCGAGAATTTCTTTTATAAGTAAATGGAATTCAAGGATATTGGAAAGAATTCAAAATGAAGAGATTACACCTCAAGATATTGAAAAAATACTTTACCTTTCATCAAATCAATTAGATCTGAATATTGTTAATAAATTTTCCGAGTTAGCAGAAATAGCGATAAAAGCTTTAGCTAAAAACGAAGTAAATACTGTATCAATTTGTTTAGATGCTTTAGCCAAAACTGGGGGCTATTATGTTAAATCTAGAAAGGATAGTATTATTTATTATCCTTCAAAGGCAGCAAAATATCTTGTTAGCGAGAGTAATATAGATAATGTACTTAACAATTTATACGAAAACATTCAATCAATTGCTCAAAAATCAAATTTACTTTCAAATCAAAATTTGAGTATAAGCTGTTTGCGAGCTCTTAAAAAAATTACAGATGCCGTTGCAGAATTTCTTTTATCTGAAAAAATTCACCAATCAAAAGATATGTTTTTTATCCCTATAAGTTACATGAGAAGTATTATTGAAGAAGCTCAAAGTTTTAATCTTGATGAAGTAGTTTTACAAGGTTGTGATATTTTATCACAGACTTTATCGGCGATATATACTAAACAACACATAATAGAAATTGATTATACGGCAAATGAACTTTACGTCAAATTATCAATGAAATATATTGGATTGAATAAGCAAGCTTATGGGAATAAAGTTTTAGAATTTATGATGAAAAGATTGTTTTTATTGATTCCCAATCATCCTTATAACTTGGATTATACCTTAAAAGATATAATTAAAAATCTCAATTCAATTTTTCCATTGGCATTATATTCCTCAGCACAAAAACAGAGAAATCTAATGTACTTCGATTTATCTGTACCTTATGATGTGGTAAATGAAAACTCCTTTCTCAATTTTATTCGATCCTCTCAAGTGCTAAATAAAGTAGATGATAAAAAATGGCACGTAAATCCCTATCAGCATTTTAGTGGTTACAACGATGAAATAAGTATGCACTTTCGTTCTTTAGGGGAGCAAAATGATTTAGGGGAAAGTGTTTTCCTCTGGCACATTACTTATTCTATAAAAGAAATCATTAGGATACATCTTCGGTTATTACACAATCCGTTAACTGAAATACATAATCATATTGAAGATTTATTTGACCGAATTACTTGGTATTTATCCTTTTTCTGGGTGGCTACTAGAAGAGCAGTAAAAATTAACAAATATTATACAGAAGAAATTTGCGATGTTATTTGCTGGACTGCATTCCATTGCTATCAAGAAGATTTTTATAACAAACATATTATAGATGTCCAAAAGGTTATCGATATTTGTATAAGTAATTTATCTTCTGTAATTAGGGATTATATCCATAAGGGAGAGTCCAAAAATCCTTATGATATCGCAGATTTAATTCTCTATCTATGGATGATTAGAATAGTCGCAGCTAGTAAAAAGGAAACCTTCAGAATTAAGAAAATTGACAAAGCATTGGATGAATTAGAATTACATACAAATAATGAAAATTATTTTGATGAAGCAATTACATTAAGATATAAACAATTCCTTGAGAGAATTTTTGAAGAAAAACGGTTTCCTATATTAGATATGGATAAAAGCATTGGATTGCTTAGAGAATTAGTAAAAGATGAATCCTTCTTTTTTACCATTTCATAATTAATTATTGATTGTTTTTTTGCCAAGTAATGATGTCAATAAAGAGGTCATATATGCAGTTCGATCTAAACAAACCATATAACGATTTACCATTGCTTCCCCCAAAAGCGGACATTGAGACAAAAGCTATCTTAAAAAAGGCAATTACTGCCAATAAAGCTTTGGCAGAACTCAAAGGAGTTGCCGCTCTAATTCCTAATCAAAATATTTTATTAAATACACTCGTCCTTGAAGAAGCAAGAGACAGTTCCGCCATAGAAAATGTTATTACTACTAGGGATAAGCTTTACGAAGCTATGGCAATTTCTTCGCAGAAGATCGATCCTGCCACAAAAGAAGTTCTCAATTATCGTAAAGCTCTTTGGAAAGGATTTTCAGATGTAAAACGCAAAGGCTTTCTTTCCACGAACATGATAATCGATATTCAAGCCGAACTTGTGGAAACTAATGCCGGTATAAGAAAGCTGCCCGGCACGGTTTTGCAAAATGATGTAACTAAAGAAGTAATTTATTCTCCGCCAGTCGGCGAATCGAATATCCGTTCTCTGTTAAAAAACTTTGAAGATTATTTAAACTCTTCAAACGGTATCGATCCTCTTGTAAAAATGGCAATCCTCCACTATCAATTTGAATCTATTCATCCTTTCTATGATGGAAACGGTAGAACCGGCAGAATAATTAACGTTCTTTATCTTGCCCTAAATGAATTACTCGACCTCCCCATTTTGTATTTGAGCAGTTTTATAATCAAAAACAAAACCGATTATTACCGTTTTTTACGCGAGGTTACTTATAATAAGAATTGGGAACAATGGATTTTGTACATGCTGGACGCAATCGAATCCACTTCTATTGATACTTCAGCAAAAATTCTAAAGATCAAAAAACTTTTGGATTCTACTATCATTGAAGTCAAAGAAAAGGCACCAAAGATATACACCAAAGAACTTGTTGAGTTAATTTTTCATCAAGTGTATTGCAGCATAAATTTTCTTGTGGAAAACAAAATTGCTTTAAGAAAGACCGCCTCTAAATACTTAAGAGAATTAACTGCAATCGGTATCTTACGCGAAGAGAAAGTTGGCAAAGAAATCGTATATATAAACGAAAGATTATTCAAACTTTTCAAGAAAAAATGATATGTACCCGTTGTACCCATATAGATGTTTTCATGTACCCATAATCGTATTTTTTACCCACATGTATTTTGACAAGTGTACGCCGGGTACATGAGAGATAACATGCACAATTGCTCTGCATAAGACTCCACTCATGCACAAAAAATCAAAGAATTTGTGCATAGGTCGGATACAATGCCCAAAAATTGACAAATTTTGTGCATAGATTTTTTATATGCACAATTAGTGTGCATTTACAACGGGTAAAATCCAATAATTCCTAATCTTTTCTAATAATACCTTACATGAGTACTCGTGACACATATTAACATTAACGTGGTTCATTTTTCACTAAATTGACCCATGTAAACAAATACAAAACTGAAATTCTCAAGCAACCTTTTGTGTGAGGTCTCAGCTCATCGGGGTATGTGACAGCCAGTATTACATAACAAACATTATGCTAAAGTCTTTAAGTAGTCCCAACTTGTATTTGTAGTTCTATCATTTCAGCATAATGTTGGGTTATGTAAACTCGGCACTAAAAAATACTAATCGCCTCATCATCGCTCATTTCGGTCGTGGATTCCCACACACCTTCATTCGCTTACATGTTTTATGTTGCTCGCTTCGTGTCGTGGCTTTGCCACACACACTCAGCTTCGCAACTTGATTCTAAAATACTAATAGCTAAACGCTAACAGCTAATTGCTAGTAAGCTCAAAATCATTCTCTGCCAGATTATACCTCTTCATAAAATACTCTCGCGTAAACTTCACACCTATTTCACTTAATATCTTATCACGTTCAGCTGTTTGCTCAACAACCGCTTCCTTTTTATTCAGTTTAATTCTAGGTGCTGGTATGTTGCCGTAGTTAAGTTGGCAGAAATACTCTATCAAAGTATTTAGTCCTTTCTCAACCAATTTCTTATCGCTTATACCCAAGTAAGAAAGCATTTCCTTATGAATCTCCGCTGCTCTATACGATCCCGTTTTTTCAATCTCTGTCGTCAACGTTACTGTAAGAACCGCTTTTGATATTTCTTTATTGTGAAAATTTGCAAGCAGTTCATAAAGTTGCCCTATATCGTACTTGGGATTTTCTTTTAATTCAATTCCTAAATTTTCTTCAAAAATTGTTACGTTATCTTCAATCATTTGCTTCAATTGATCTAAGAATTCATCCTTCTGTTCCTGTGTAAAAGTATTTGGGTAACGTCCTATAAGATAAGGCATTCCAAATCTTTCCATCATCATTTGCCAAAATTCAACTCCCGCCCGCTTGAATATTACCGGCCAGTAGCATCTGCTTAACACTTTCTCTCCGTAGGGATTTGTGTATGTCGGCTTGTTTTGAGTCAAAATAAATTTATATGGCGGTAATTTATTTCCTTCATCAGTCAAATAATTCCCGTAATAGTTTTTTCTTAACCTCAATTCATTTTCTTGATTAAACAAAAACCATTCTTGCGGTTTCCCAATTATATCAATTGGTATTATCTCATTACCCAACTTCTTCCAAATTACCTCACTCACCTCATAACCATAAAAAATCGCGTCGAGCATATCACTAATAATATCTGTCAGCGGTAAATCTCGAAATAATTCAATCATTCTCTTTTTAATATTTTCATTCTCATCATAATCTATTTCCCAGCCCATCTGCATCACTTGCATTTTTCTCTGCTGCATTGTTGCCATCAAATGAGGGTCATTTACCAAATCGCGTAAAATACTATAGTCATAGCCATTATCGGCTAATATTTTATCCGGGTCCGGTAATGATTTATAAATTCTTTCAAGACTTTTTAAATGTTCTCTCGTTGCGAACTCATTGAACAAAATATTTTTATTCATTTTATCACCTCAATAATGTTCTTTTTGTATATCCAATCATTCTTTTATAAAATTTTCTTTTTACTTTTTTATTATTCCGCCCTAAATGCATTATTGAATCTACATTCCCGGCATTTACTATTTTCGCCTCATTCAAAAATTGACTCACACTGTCAACAATATCATCATATTCTGAATTTGGAAATTCTTCACACTCATTTATTAAATTGTTTAGTATGTCTTCCGTTTCCCCTTTCACGTTCAACGGAAGTAACACCCTTCCACTCTCAATCAAAGGCGTAATCGAATGCACTCTAGCTATTTTGTCGGCATTCACCTTAATAGCTTTAATTGGTATTCTTGTTTCGCGCTGTAATTCCTGTATCAGACTCTGCCCGCTTGCTTTATCTTCAATCAATACTTCGTTTGGTTTATAATCATTAAATAGTTTTACAACTGTCTTTTTTAATTCTGGGAATTCAACTCTTCCTCGCCATAAATCAATTAGATAAAATCCATTTTGCCGTATCTCCCAAGTAGTACAAACAGAAAAATCATTCTCTTCATTTTTCTTAAAAGCAGTATCCCAGCTTTGCACTCTTTTAATAAATCTTAATTTTTCCAATTCCTCTTTAGTATAATATTTCCACCAATCTCTTTTAATTATTCCGGCAGAAGAGCCGTCAACAAACTTTCCATAAATTTCTTGGTCCCTAAGCATCGGAGATATTTCTTTAGCCATCTCATCAATTTCATATTTATCAATCAACGGATTATCATAACTGGAAAAATTGAATGATTTCCATTCAGATTTTTCCATCCTGAGCGTAGTCGAAAGGTCTTCCGTTTCATATTTCTCGTTTCCACGTTCGAATAATTCAAAGAACAAATGCTTTTCGTTCTTCCCCTTATTCATTTTCCCTTTTGGTGTACCGCCTATCAGAACATCTGCTTTATAATCCAAAATCATTGGTCTAATACTTTCTTCCCACAACCTTCTGTTTTTTAGAATAATCCCAGCTTCATTTAATATTATTAATGCGTATCCAAAACCTTCAATATTTTCCGGTTTATCTGCACTTCTAAAATCACAGACGCTATTCATAATTTTCAGCTCACTTCGGTTTGCTCTATACTTCCATAAATTTTTGGGTAACTGTTTTAGAATCGGGAAGAAATATCTTTCAACATATCGCTCAATATTGCTATAAGTAGTATCCATCCACAAAATTGGTGTCTTTCCATCCAACATATTTTCTATAACATAATGAGCAAATCCTTTTGTAAGTCCAAACCTTCTTCCTTTGGCAATAACTTTATATCTTGCATCACTCTCAAAAAATATCTTTTTCTGGTTTTTATGATATCCAATTTCAAGTTTTATCTCTTTCATTTTTTAATCTTACTTCTCAATTCTAAATTCTCAATTATCAATTGCTTTTCCTTTCACTTCTGTTCGCTCGATTTTCAAATTATAATCCCCGCTCTCTTCTATCTTTTCGGCTTGACCTAAATACTGTTTGCCTAACCAGATCAGCATTGTCACATTTCCCTGCATTGCTACACTAATCTGTTTCCGTTTCAACCTCTCTTTAAGATTAGCCCTTCCTTTTATAAGAAAAATCTCAAAATTTCTTTTTAGTGTATTGTCATCATATCCTAAAGCTTCGGCAATTTCTTTATTTGTTAATCCATAGCCAGCAAGTTTTTGTATTGTGATCTCTTCCTTATTTTTTTCTTTCTTCATTGTATTTAATCCTGTTTATCCCTTGCTATTATACATTCATAATTATGTTTTACAAAAATCTCTAATCTGTTTTTACTTTCGCTTTTCTTCTTTTGTTTTCCTAAAAAACATCTTACACCTCATAAAAGAAACACAATCAATATTCTAATTGTATATTGCTCGCAGAAGTTATTATCAAAAAATTTTTTAAGGAATTTATTTTATGGAATTTGAAATTTTTAGAACCGGATCCCATACTTCCAATAACGGCATTACAAAATCTTATTCCTTATCCGATCTTAATTCTATCGCTGAATCTTATAACCCTCAAATTCTTGAAGCTCCCATTGTTCTTGGTCACCCAAAATCTAATTCTCCGGCATTTGGATGGATTGAGTCTCTTAAAGTAGTTGGCGATCGTCTTATCGCTAATGCTAAAGATATTGTCCCTGAATTTATGGAAGCTGTTAAGAAAGGTCTTTTCAAAAAGAGAAGTGTTTCTTTAGATAAGGATGGTAAACTTCGGCATGTTGGTTTTCTTGGCGCTGCTATCCCTGCTGTTCAAGGTCTTGCTGATATTCAATTTTCAGAAGATGATATTAATGAATCATTTGAATTTAATAATGAAGATAATACCCAATCAGATCCAAATAAAAATTTATTAAACGATCAAATCGTTTCTGAACTTAATACTTTATCAAAACAAATAAATAATTTAACTGCCTTCTTTGAAAAGTTTTCAGATGCTGATTTTAATTCTAAACAACAAGCACCTGTAAACAATTTTTCTGTTTCACTTAATCACGATTTATTTCAAAAAAAATTAGATGAAAAACTTTCTAATGGTTCTTTAACTCCGCCAATGAAAGAAAAATTATTAAATATGATTGATTTTTTTAATACATCAAATTATTCAGAATTTGATTCTCAAAATTTTTCTGATTCTCTTTCTAAATTTCTTACGGAATTCATTAATTCAATTCCTAATATCATCTCTTTTGAAGACTTTGCTCAGAAACCGGATGCTATTGATATTAAAGATCATTCTTTCGATGGGTTCCTTCTCGATCCAAATTCTTATACATTGCACAAAAAAGCACTTTCACTTTCGTCACAAGAAAATATAAGCTACATACAATCAATAAAAGAATTAACAACTAAGGAGTAACACCATGCCTGGTACACTTGCAGCTAAAAGAATCGTTGATCCGGTTCTAACTTCTATCGCTCGTGGTTATTCTAACGCAGCTCTCATTGCCACTAAACTTTTCCCAATCGTTGAAGTAGATAAAGAAGGTGGAAAAATTCCACAATTCACTAAAGAAGCTTTTAAAATTTATAATACTGAACGAGCTATTCGCGCTAAATCAAATCGTATCAATCCCGAAGATAAATCTTCGATTGATTACGCTTTAACCGAACACGATCTTGAATATCCAATGGATTACAGAGAGATTGAAGAAGACATCCTCAACCTTCGTATGCACGCTTCAGTTGTAGTCACTGATGGTATAGCGCTCCGTCTTGAAAAAATCGCAGCCGATCTTGCACAAGACGATACAAATTATCCGGTCGGAAATAAAATCACTCTCGCCGGTACTTCTCAGTTTTCTGATCCTACTTCAAATCCTTTCACAACTATTGATACTGCAAAAGATGCTGTTCGTGCTAAAATTGCAAAAAGACCTAATATTGCAATCCTTGGCGCTTCAACTTACAAAGCTCTCAAAAATCATCCGTTGATTCTGGACCGTATCAAAGTCACTGATCACGCTATCGTAAATCCCGATTTACTTCGTCAGTTGCTCGATCTTGACGAGCTTTATATCGGTGATGCTGTTTATTCAGATGACTCCGGTACTTTTATTGACATCTGGAATGATAGTATGATTCTTGCCTTCGTTTCTACTAAACAAGCAAACATAGACCGCTCTGTTTACGAGCCCTCTTTCGCTTATACGCTTCGTAAGAAAAATTATCCGCTTGTTGATCGTTACGAGGAAGCCGGTAAACTTGAAATCGTTAGAAGCACGGATATCTTTACTGCTAAGATCGTTGGTTCTGACGCCGGTTATTTAATTAAAGATACTGTCGCATAATTTAAAAGTCCCTCTCCTAATTTCCCTCTCCTTTTTCCAAGGAGAGGGTTAGGGGTGAGGTAAGGTGAGGTCTTATGAAAGTTCAAGTTATCAATACCGACTTTTTACATGATGGAACTTATTATTACCAAAATTCCATCATTGATATGCCTCCGGATATTGTTAAAAAATATCCGAGAATCCTTTTCGAATATTTCCCTTCAGAAAAAGCTGTCCCAGAAATTTCTCAAGAAGAAATTTCTCAAGAAAAAGATTTAAACCAATCCCGACAAGTCGGGACTAAAAAAAATAAACGAGGTAGAAAATGTTAACCGAACAATTAAATCTTATTACTTCTTTCCTTGCACCTGTTGATCATTCACTCAACAAATACAAGTTCATCGGTTTTAATGGTAATCTTTGTGCTGCAAATGCTAAAGCTCTTGGTATCTTAAATGCCAACTCTGCTCTCGGCGAGCAAGCCCCTATTGCTGTTTCCGGCATCGCATTAGTCCTTTCCGGTGGTGTTATTACTGTCGGCTCTGCTGTCACTTCTGATGCTGCGGGTAAAGCGGTTGTAGCTGCTTCTTTATCTGCAACTACTCCCACCGGTGCTGTTGCTGTTACATCAACTAGTGCCACTCCGGCTATGACGCTTGCCGGTTCAATTACTCCACAAGCAATTAATGGTTATGCTCTTGATGCTGCTTCTGGCCCTGAAATATTAATTCGCATACTTTTAATCTAATTTACCCGCCTTTGGCGGGAAAGTAAGGAGTAATCAAATGAGAAAAATTAATAATTTCCTTAAAAATCAAAATATAACACCGAAAGATCTCTTACAATTTCCTTTCTCTTTAACAGTTCCGGTTTGGGATAATCCTGCTTTATTAACCTTTCGGTTATTTGTTGATTCGGAACTTGGTGATGATAATAACGATGGTATGAGTTGGCAAACTCCTTTTAAGACACTTATCAAAGCAAATAATTTTCTACCTCAAGATCTTCAAGGAACTCATGCTCTTATTTATATTCATCCGGGAACTTATACTGGTACTCAATTCAATAAAAACAATGGTGAGGTTAAACTACTTTACGGTGGCGCTTGTATGGTTAATGAAACGACTGGTGCGTATGGTGCCTATTGCAAAGCCGGGTCTGTTAATCCTGCCCGTAGTAATGATCAAGTTATTATTATTTGTTCTGGTCAAAATTTTTTAGGTTTTAGAGGTACTGCTCTTTATTGGATGGGTGCAGTAAATTTTAATTTTGCTTGGAATGTTGCCGGCTATACAGCTTGGGACAGAATTGTTGTTAAACCTGATAATAATAATCTTCCTCCTACATTAATTTCAATTAATTCTTATTTCATTTCTGAAGGTGGTTTGACACTCGACTTACTTAATACTGCCCAAAAGGCATTTGCTTTTCAAAATAATTTCTCCGGTTTTATTAGATCCTTAAAAATTATTGGCGGTACTGGTGAATGTTCAACTGCTTCTAACTTTTGGCGCGGTGTTTTTATGGGCGAGCAATCCGGCGAAGGTAGCTCTTTTGAACTTTCAAGTTATCCTATGGGTTTCCATCCTTCTTTCCAACCACCTGGCGGTAAAAATTGGCAAGTCTCCGGTGTCCGTTGCCTTTTTACTTCCGCTCAAGGTGCACATCTTTTTACTATTAGTTTTGATTCTTCTGTTTTTCTTTACGAACAAGGCTCTTTACCTGATGCAAATCCTCCTGATATTCGATTAGAATCCTCCGCAAGAGGTATTTATAATTATCATTCAACTATCTTTAATCTTGTTGATAATTCTACTAATGCTCATACTGTTAAAAATTCTTTTGATAACATCACAAAAACTTTTCTAAATCCTTCTCTTAAATCTGTTTCTAATAATTTGATTATTAAAGCTCTTTCTACTGTCCCCGCTGATTCTGTTTTAGATGCTTCTAATATTTCTTTCTATCTCGATGAAGCCGGTAATAAACTAAAAATCAAACTCAAATATTCAAATGGTACTGTCAAAAATGGTGAAATAGTTCTAACCTAATATTTATTTTAATTTCGCAAAATACTATTTGGCTGTTAAAACATCGCCAAAAAATATTTTTCTCACAAAGGATTAACGCAGCTTATTTGTCCCGCTTTAGCGGGGCTTATAAACTGCTTAGAAGCACTTTTTATTAAAATCATAAATGCACTTTAATTAAATACTTGGGTTCTGTTTCGTTCACAACTAAATAAAAGAAAAGCACTTTTATTAAATTGTTCACTCATAAAAACTGCAAAAAGTTTTCACTTCATTACGTTTCATTCATTCCGATTCACTCATTCGTTAAATTGTTAAACGCTTCATAAAATACTGTTCGGTTTGTAGAGCATAACCTCACAGCTTTTAAACATTCCGTAACAAATAAACTCATTCGTTCACTTCATTACATTTCACTTCATTTCGTTCAAACATTTTTATGCTAGACTACCTCTCCTTCTTTATAGTAGGCTACTTCGTAGCTGTTCAAGTTATTTTTGTCCGCATGTTAACAAGTTTAGTGTTAAATAAATCTCTGTAATAAATCGTGGCAAGGGTATATAAACTCTTCCGCTCTTTATTTGTCAGTTTTAGTTAGCGGGCATCGCCCTTGCCTTGAATTATCATGTTTTCTTACACCATCAGTATAACCCAGCATAAAAAACACAAAAAACCATTAGCGGGCAAAAATATGTTTTTTAACGGCGTAAAGGGTTAATCGTGGCATCTGTAAAAATATACTATTCAAAACGGTACAAAGGTTTTCTTATCCGGTTAATTCAATCAAATCATAAATTCTTCGTAAATATTTTCACTTCAAAAGGCGCTCTTCATTCTTGCAGTTTTACTTCGCTTACATCCGCTTACACTTTCCTAAATGCTTTTATAAAATCACTTAAAAAAACTTAAAGGAGTTAAAGCCATGTTATCAGAAGAACAGAAAAAACAATTCAGACAAGAGAAAAAAGAAAAGATCATCCGCATTCGTAAAACTCTTGCGGATATGACAGAAGAACAACGCCAAGCCGTAGCCGATAAATTTGGCATTGTTACAGTCGAAGGTCATTTATTAACACCTCACAATCAATGTTTTCTTGTTGCTCAATCAGAAATCAATTTTACAATTGTTGGTGGTTATCAACAATGGAAAAAATCCGGTAGAATTGTTAGCAAAGGTCAGCACGGTTTTTTAATCTTTGTGCCTTCTAAAGCTAAACAAGAAAATTCTGAAATGATTTCAGATGAAGAAGATGTTCACTTTTTTACTGCGACGGTTTTTGATATTTCCCAAACGGAAGTTATCGCAAAATCGGAAGCTGCTTAAGCTTCCGGTTCTTTCTCTTATTTGACCATTTCATTATATTGAATATGAAAAAAGCTCAAAACCAAAAAGTAATCTTATTTGTTCTTGGACATCAGAAAAGTTTTAGGATTGGTATCCCAGAGCTTTCTTTTTCTTTGTTCATTAAAATTATGCCGTGTTGGAATGTGGAGTCCATACAAAAGTCCATACATTCTCCATACATTCAGCTAAAAGATCATCGGGATTCCTAGAAGACCTAAAAAGAAAAAAGCCCGAATTCTTTCTGAACTCGAGCTTTTTTTGTGGGCCCTGAAGGACTTGAACCTCCGACCCGCTGATTATGAGTCAGCTGCTCTAACCAACTGAGCTAAGAGCCCCTATTTTTTAATATTAACGCGAAGCAAAAATAGTGCTTTGATA
>JAEHJW020003809.1_pt1 | contig 22513 bp, 26 predicted proteins | sample 9271431 | NCBI WGS metagenome assembly JAEHJW02 | reverse complement strand
GTAGCGTTGGGATAGGCCCTGATTTTGAAGCCTTTAAGAACTGTGCTCATGCACAGTTTATAGAGCGGGCTTTAAACTTTTAATGCTCCCGTTTAAGTCGCACAGAAACTCGTGATGGCCGAGGGACGTCCCGCGTGTAACGCTCAGACCCAGCTGCACGCGAATGACTTAAACCCTCGGGGTCGCTTTCGTCCCTGAAAGCTTCGATGATCAGGATAAGAATAAGCTGGGGGACTTAGGCGTACGCCTGACGCATTGTTGCGTACGAAGTTGTAAATACGGTTCGGATAAGGATTGTCCCGTAACCAGCGGAAAGACGCTGCCTCAATATCCGTGCGAGAACTGTACGTGTCTTGAGATGAACCCGAAGGCCTCGGAGAAAGCACAAAAATGGTGGGAAGGGCTGAGTAACCGTGAAAAGACAGAAATTTTCCTGGACCATACAGGGCTTTACTAATAACAATAGCGAGGCAATAATTGCATTGCTATCCTAGTGACCCCATCGAGTTTTGCTCGTGAGCAAGGCAGGGTGTTCAGAAACCTCTCACCTAATATGCACACGCATTACCGTGTCGCGCGTTTTCAGGGGCAAGCAGGACGCACGAAACGCCGCTGAGAAACTTTTAAGCAAAAGATAGTCTTTTGTGGGCCGTGATAAACTGCCTTTATGAAGACAGTACCCGATCACTTCAGGCAGACGACAGACGTCGGTACGAGCCCAGGTGGCACCTTCTACATACCTGTTGCGCTCTACGCCCAATCTCCCTGGGAGACTGCCCGTACGATCGATCGCGGTTTTCACATCGCCAAGCATCCGCTGTACTGCGACTTGCTCCCTGGGGACGAAAGTGCTTATCTCAAGGCAGGCGTTCCGGGACCCGACAAAATCGTTCAACATTTAAAAGAACGATTGGCCGGCTTCTGGGGCAAAGATCCCATCGGGTACATCTTTACTCATGCGCGCCCCTATCGCTTTCAGGCCTTGCTAGATACCCGCAGCCGGTCCCGGGCCAGAGAGCACCTGGTTTGAGGCCGCAGGCGCCGTCTGGGTGGATTCAGAAGGCCCAGGGGTTAATAAAGCGCTTTGGCTTGATAAGGTCTTTCGCCAAAAACTGTCCATTTTCATCATGGATAATCAAGAGCAAGCACTGTTTAAAAAGGGCTCTACTCTCAAAACGTATTGATTTGAGCTAGCATCAGGTCCTCCCCTGGGAGGATAAATGCGTAAAGTGAAGCTTAGGGCTCTGCTCTGCCAGGTTGGTGAACTCAACGAGCGGGAGCTTGATGAGCTGTTTGATGCTGTGCAGAAGCGCCAATCGGCTACGAAAGCCCTGCGGGTCGTCGAGAACGCCCTGAGTGTCCTCATCGGCGGCGTGTCGGCCAGGCACCTGCCGAAATATCTCGCTTGGACGCGTACTTTTGCAGGGTATCAAGATAAGCCGAAGCCTGAAATTTACCTGATTTCAGCGCTAGGCAAGCAGCTGATCAATACGTTTTGAGCATAGAGCCGTCTTTAAACAGTATATCTCAAAAACGCGCCTCAAAGCATATGCACTAAGTAACGTTTTTGGTTACTTAATGCATATGAACTGGGGGATTCTGGGGCTAACTGAATAAACGGACGACACCTTTAAGTACGTGAGCCATCACGTCTATCGTGCCGCAGGGTACTGAACATCAATCGTTGGCCTGACCTGAAAGACCCAAATATTCGCGAATTTAGGCCCCTCCCCCGCGTAACTCTGATAACGGGCACACATCAGACCTATAGACAAGCTTCAAATAGGCTGCTATAAAGCCGGAAATGCGCCGAAGTTCAGCGAAAATATCAAGAAGTCGACAGTCCGAAATAATCTCAGAATTATTATCAGAGCTTTTCAGCAGCCCTGTCCCCGGAAGTTTAGAGGGACAAGCCGGCGTTGAGAATATCCCACCTGAAGCGCAAGCTGGTCGCCCTGAGGCCGAGATTGAGGAAGGTAGACGGTCGCCGCAGCCTTCCGTGGCGGGAGAGACGGCTTTAGCCCAGATTATCTCGGTACAGCCGCCCACAGCGGGGTCTCGCGGGCTTTTCCTGGACCCCTTGTGCTTGAGCCCCGAGGCGCGCAACGCCGCCAGGACGATCCTTAAAGCCGGAGAATCCCCCAATACCCGTCGCGCCTATGAAGTCGCCCTTCGGTACTGGCAAGGCTGGTACGGGCTCCGATATGGTACTGCGCTTACATTGCCAGTATCTGTCAGCGTGCTCGTGCAGTTTCTGGTCGATCATCTGGATATCAAGGACGAGCACGGCAAGTCTCACCAGTATGCCCTTAAAGGTGATTTGGAGATCCGGCTGATCGCCTCAGGGATCAAGGCACGCCGCGGCCCACCTGCCTGGAATACCGTTATGCAAAGAATCGCGGTACTCTCCGGGGTGCATGAGTCAAAGAGGCTGAAGAACCCCACCCGTGATCCGGTCATCAAGCAACTCCTGGCGAGCGCAAGACGGGCGTACGGCGCGGCTAAAAAGCGGCCCAAATCGAAAAAAGCACTGACGCTCGATTTATTGAGAAAGATGCTCGATACCTGCGAGTGTGACCTTCGTGGCAAGCGGGACCGGGCACTGCTGCTGCTCGCCTTTGCCTCAGGAGGCAGGCGCCGCTCGGAGGTGAGTGCTCTGCGGCTTGAGGATCTCATACGAACTGAAGACGGAAACTTTAAGTTTGTACTCGGCAAGACCAAAACGGATCAAAAAGGTGAGTTGCTCGAAGAAAAGCCTGTCAATGGCGAGGCGGCCGAAGCGCTTCACGACTGGCTTGAGGCCTCCTCGATTACGCACGGTGCGCTCTTTCGCCGCGTGATCCGCGGAGTGGTGAAAGGGCCCCTCTCGGGGGATGCGATTTGGCTCATCGTACGCCGCAGAGCTGCCCTCGCGGGCCTTGCCGAGCAGGACTTCGGGGCTCACTCGCTGCGCTCAGGGTTTGTCACCGAGGCGGCTCGCCAAGGCGCTCCTATCGGGGAAGTGATGAAGCTCACCGGGCATCGCTCGGTAAAGACTGCTCTCGGGTATTACAAGGCGGGGGAAGTCTCAACGCTGGCAGCAGCGAATCTGCTCAATAAAAAACCAGGTCGTTCGTAGTCGATCCGTCAGATCTCAGATTTAACAGCAACTCGGGCTGAGCTGGGACAGGACTCAGCATAAAACGCGCCGGTGCTATGTAGCCCAGAATAAAGCTTCAACGCAGGTGGCTCTCGCTATACGAATCAGGCAATAAACAAAAGGTGATCCATGAACTCTTCCGATTTAATTCGTGCGGTGCTGGATTTCGATCCGATTGCAGCTGCGGAGCATATCGTGGGAATGGACTACCTTGACTGTGCTACTTCTTAACGCTATCGCGTTCCAGACGCGGTAGCGTTAAGTTTCGCGCTTCGCACTTCATCGGGGAGCACCTGACCGGAGCTTTCGCTTCGGCATGAACCTCTCTCCTCTGTGCGCACTCGCTCGGGCGTCACACCCGCGGCGCTCTCAGACTCACGCAAAATGCGCAAGCCCTCGGTCTCGATATTGATTGCTGCATTTTCATCTCTATCATGCAGCGCGCCGCACGTCGGGCAGCGCCAGGAGCGTGTACTTAAGGAAAGCTCCTGTAGTTGATGACCGCACGCCGAGCACCGTTTGCTGCTCGGGAAGTAACGGTCGATTTTCACTAATTGTTTGCCATACCAAGCCGCCTTGTAGGCGAGCTGACGGGTGAACTCACCAAAGGCTGCGTCCAGCATCGAGCGTGAGAGAAATCCTCGGCTCATGCCTTTGACGTTCAAATCCTCGATCGCGATCACGTCGTAGTCCCGCACGAGGCGCGTGGTAAGCTGGTGGATCTCGTAGTTTCGCGCCTGAGCAACCTTCGCGTGCGCCTTCGCCACTCTCAGTCGCTGTTTTTCGCGCCTCTTTGAGCCTGTTTTCTTACGGGCGAGCGCACGCTGTTGACGCTTCAGGTATCGCAACCGACCGGCGTACTTCTTGGGCGCAGCGATCTTCTCGCCATTGGAGAGCGTTGCGAGATGCTTCAATCCCAGGTCGACGCCGATCGTCTTGCCCGTCGAGCTCAACGCTTCGAGCTCCGCCTCAACGCTGAAGCTCACAAAATACCGGCCCGCCGCATCACGGGTCAAAGTGACCGTTGTGGGCTGGGCGTTGTGAGGAAGCGCTTCGGCCAATCGGATCCGGCCGAACTTCGGCAGTGCCAGCTGACCTTTACGCCATTTGGCCGCGCTCACGTCCTGAAACCGCAGCCTCCCTCCGTGGCGCCGCTTCTTGATCCGCGGATAGTGCGCGCGCTGGGCAAAGAAGTTGGTAAAGGCTCGATCGAGGTCTCTTAAAGTCTGGGTGAGCGCCGTGGCCGGGATTGTTGTGAGCCACTCATGTTTCGGTGTCTTCTTCCACTGCGTGAGCATGCGGGAGATGTCGGTACTCGTCAGGCGAAGACCGAGTTCTTTATAGGCCGCTGAACGAAGTTCAAGAGCCGTATTCCAGAGCCAACGCTTTGTGCCCAGCGTGCGCGCCGCGAGCGCGCGTTGCGTAGCGTTGGGATAGGCCCTGATTTTGAAGCCTTTAAGAACTGTGCTCATGCACAGTTTATAGAGCGGGCTTTAAACTTTTAATGCTCCCGTTTAAGTCGCACAGAAACTCGTGATGGCCGAGGGACGTCCCGCGTGTAACGCTCAGACCCAGCTGCACGCGAATGACTTAAACCCTCGGGGTCGCTTTCGTCCCTGAAAGCTTCAATGAAATTGCGGAAAACGGCAAGCATGGCCGTATCGTAGGTGTGCATTGTATCTCCCTGAAACAGGTGCAGAAGTCATGGGCACTTATGGCCGCCTGTTTTTATTATTGTTCTAAAGAAACCTTTTTAGGCTTTCTTCTGTCAGTTAATGTGCTTTTCGCTCTCAGTATAGCACAAAAATAAGTTGTAAAGGTCAATCGAAGAGCCAAGGAAAGCATCGGCGGAGCCGTGCGGGCGATGAGCCCCGGGTAGTCCAGGGAGGGCGTTGAAGCCACTGGCCGTGACAGGGCGTCCCGGGCTAAGTGACGAGTGCCGAGGGTGTCCCTATCCGTGCAGTCGAGCACAGGATGTCAAGGAAGTGCGAGCGAACGGATCCCGAGGCACGAGCCGAGTTCTATTCCTTTATGCTCGAACAGTTCAGCCTGCGAGGATCTGCGCGTCACAGGTTATCGCCCCAATACGAGGCGATTTAAAAAAAGATAATCAGTGTGAAACGCTTGGTCCAAAAAGGCATGTAGTGCCTAGGCTGTATCGGCCCGCTCACAGCTCTCATAAACTACAGCCGATATTGCAAACAACAGCCCCAACGAGCCAAGTCCAAGCCCCGCGTACCAAAGAAAGCTGTTCGACAGGTAACCGAATAGAGAAAGTCCCGCCCCGGAAACGAAGCAGCCGAAAGCAGCTCGGTAGGCTTTTCGTGTCGTGGATTTATTGTGCATGGTGGGGCGCTCCTCTGCCGGTCATAACGTTCAGTTCTTAACATAGCGCAAAGTATTTATACGAAACTATTTGCATCCGAAGAGCCAAGGAAAGCATCGGCGGAGCCGTGCGGGCGATGAGCCCCGGGTAGCCCAGGGAGGGCGTTGAAGCCACTGGCCGTGACAGGGCGTCCCGGGCTAAGTGACGAGTGCCGAGGGTGCCCCTATCCGTGCAGTCGAGCACAGGATGTCAAGGAAGTGCGAGCGAACGGATCCCGAGGCACGAGTAATATAGACAACTCTTGCCAGAAACATTTTCGCAGCGTTTTCTTATGGCGAAACTTTCAGAACGCAGCATCGTTGAAGTGCGAGCGAGCAGAGCCCACGGCACGAGAACAGTGGATCAGTGGTCGTCGGCTATTCGACCTGATCCTCGTCCAAGGCCTGAGGCTCTAAGTGACACCGGCCGGTAAGACCCCCAGAATAAAAGGGGCCGTCGTAAGGCAGCCGGGGCGTAAGCTTTTCGGCGTCGAATGACGCCGGAGGAGGCGACGCCTGCATACGCGCCACTGCCGTCCGGACGAAATCCGAAGCATGCTCATCTGTTTCTCTCAGTACGGCCGGCATAGTCAACCACCTCCTACCTGCTTTTCGCAGTATATACTACCATCTTTATCCTTGACAGCCTGATACCCCAGCGCCTCGTAAAGGGGAATTACAGGGGCGTCTGCAACAAGTCTTGACTGTGCTACTTCTTAACGCTATCGCGCCCCACTCGCGGTAGCGTTAAGTTTCGCGCTTCGCACTTCACAGAGGAAGCACTGACCGGAGCTTTCGCGCCGGCATGAACCTCTCTTCTCTGTGTGTACTCGCTCGAGCGTCACACCCGCGGACGACTGTTGTCGCTTATCGTCTGGAGATGACCTTTAAATAAGTGGGCTTCCCTTGTCAGTCGCACAGACACTCGTGATGGCCGAGGGACGTCCCGCGCGTAGCGTTCAGATCCAGCTGCGCGCGAATGACTTAAACCCTCGGAGTCGCTTTCGTCCCTGAAAGCTTCAAAGATCCCGCTAAAACCCGGGCACTAGGCCCGGGGTACGGTCAAGTTATCGTTCACGTTCAGAAAGAGGGTTTCGAAGACGCCTTTCTGTCCAGGTACCGAAGCCATGCCTCAGTGTATTCGGAGTCAGACAGCATCAGGCCTGCGCCCGCATGAGTATCCGGTATTCCGGCCAGACCCATGCAACAATGAAGCGTAGGAATATCCGACGCACATAATCCGCTAAAGGACTTTGAACACCAGCTCTCTCCAAGACTTCGTGTCGTGGGCAGTCCGTATTTCTTGATGGCCGCTTGACGAATCGCGCGCGCATTCTCCGCCGTCCAAGGTAACAGGTTATACTCAATAAAGTTCACAACGGCAGGGTCTTTTTTAGAGACAGGCAATCGATGAGCGAACATGACCGTGTATTCGTTGTGTCCAACATGCGCGTAAATTTCACTAGGTACACCAGGGGCGATTCGATCGATCCATTCACGACGGATCGCCGAAGGGTTTACGTGCAGAAACTCTGCAAGTCCTTTGACGGCCTGAGGGTAGCTCATACCGAGACGAACACCGGCGATAGCGAACTTCATCACATCCGGTCCGTGCGTCGCGGAGCTCGCCAGATGACTTGTCGCAGGTGAGGTAGCCTGCGCTGCGGGTGCCACTATGCTACTCGGCATGGGCTGCGCCGGTGCAAGCCAGCGGGCAGGCCCGCGGAATGCATCCGCGATCATGCCGCACATCTCGCGCCTGGTAACCGAGTTCGAAGCATAATCGCCCGGCAGAATATGGAATGACACGAGAACTCGCGAGCCTCCCCTCTGGGGGCTGACCTCGATCAGCAATCGCTGCGGACGCACGGGGGTCGAGGCCGAATTTACCGCAGAGATCTGAAAGGTCTCGGGACTACCCCGTTCGTCTCTCCACTCTTCCTTCCACACTTCGTGATAAAGCCGTAGGTAGGCGTCCTGCGGTGGTGAGTTCCTTTCTGTGACCCAAGTGTTGAAAATTTTGCCAGAGCCTCCGTGGCCCTTCACCGTGTAATTCTGGCGGCATCCGTGTGCACTAGCCTGTGGCACCCCGGAGAGTGCGAGGAGGAAAGTGAAGATACTTGTTGTGATGAGACCAAATATTGTTTTCTTCATGTTAGGCTCTTGTATATATTGCGTTTAAAGTATGGGGAAAAGAAGAAGATTCTGGCCCTTGATGGCGTGGCCTGGCTCATCGGCCCGGATTCGCGCCCTGGGTCTCACGGGTCCTTGGTATCACTATTAGTCGTCGGTGACCGTGCGCGCAGCCATCTCACAATTAGAAAAAGCAACATTGCAGCCAGAAGTGCTGTGTATCCGAGAAGTTCGTAGGCTGAAGGTGCCCAAGAAATTGGCACCCATAGTAGCCGGGCAACCGCAGCAACCACGGTGGCGTCAGTTGCAACAAATAGTCGATTGTGATTGTTTTGCGCTGAAAAAAATCGAATCAGCAACACAAGACTCGTCGGAATGAGCGCGATTAGTACGAGGGCATGCATGTTACAAAGCATCAGTAATACAGTTTTCTATACTTACGTTCAATTTGTGTAGATATCGAATTATTATAGCATATAAGTCTATTCGTCGACTAGCCGACGAACCAAGAGTATCATTTCACGGCATCCGTTTCAGAAAGCCGCTGCTCGAGTTCCTTGATTTTCTCCCGCAACCGCTTGTTTAACTGATAAGCATGCCAGGAGCTGCCACGATAAGCACTGGCGCGAATCACCTCAACGTCTTTTGCTGAGAGTCCAATTACCGGTCTCGCAGTACTAATCAGCACCCGTCCCGCGTCCCAATCGAACCCTGCGTGAATTCCCGTGACTGCGACTCCCGGCGTGCCCCCGAGCCCGCCTGCGTTCTGGAGTGCCACGACGAGATCTGCGTCACCCCCTTGAGAACGGATACGCTCGAGAAGAGAAATCGCTTCGCTAAGCTTCATGGTGTAGACTCTTATACAGCCATCGCTGCGGTGAGTGGTGCGTGGTGCTGATAGCCCTCCAGCCGAAAATCACTCGGCTGGACTTGATCAAGCCACTCGGGTGTGTAAACCCCACTCACGCGAAAATTGGGTACTCGCTCATCAAAAATCAAGCGTGGCGAAGGGTATGGTTCACGCTTGAGCATTTCTTCAACCATTTCGAGTTGGTTTTCGTAGATATGGGCATCGCCGACAAAGTACGCAAGCCAACGTGCTTCGTACCCGGTGAGCCGAGCCACCAAGGAGACCAGCGCGGCGCTTTCACAGATATTGAACGGGGCGCCGAGGCCCATATCGTTCGAACGAACATATAAACTCATGGAGAGTTCGCGTTTGGCCTGATTCGGCAGGAATTGATACAGTAAATGGCACGGGGGTAGCGCCATTTCATCGAGTTGGGCTGGATTCCACGCGTGAAAGAGAATACGTCGATCGTCCGGGTTAGATACAATCGTATCAAGGCATTGTCGAAGTTGATCAATCTTGCGGTGATAAAGGCCTACCGCCTCCTGAGGTTCTCCTCCGAGCTTAAGGTCATCGTGGTTGTCGAAATAAACTAGACTCTTGTAGCCCCGGCGTATAGCATCTGCTATTTTCGCTCGATCATCGGTTCGGAGCACCTTATAAGCGTCCCAGGCGCGCCACTGTGCCCCATAAATGGGGCCGAGATCATCTTCGCCGTTCCGATGGGGGTTCTTAAGCCAAGCTTGATTCTCGTTCGCGTTGCTGTCCCATACTCGGGAGCCCATCGCTCGAAATTCAGCCGCCGAGGTCGCACCTCTGAGGAATGCGCAGAGCTCACCAATGGCCGACATAAAGGCGAGTTTACGCGTTGTCACCGCCGGAAAGCCCTTCGCGAGATCAAACCGCATGGACAGCCCAGGAAAGCTGATTCGCCGGATGCCAGTACGGCTTTCAAGCCATGTACCTTCGTCCAGTATGAGGCGTAAAGTATCAAGATACTGTTGCATAATGGGCTTTTCTCACTAAAGTGCTACGTTTTTATAGGCATCGATTCAGGAAAGCAGGCTGGCATAGGACCAGATACTTTTTATCGAAGTTTGCCGATATTTTGTTTTTCAGTATAGCACAATTTACTGGCAGTGTCTTGCAGTAATCCGCTGGTATGCTCTAGCTTGATTGTGCGACTCGCGTAATGTGAGCATGCGGGAGATGTCGGTACTCGTCAGCCGAAGACCGAGTTCCTTGTACGCGGCCGAGCGCAAATCGAGCGCAGTGTTCCACAGCCAACGCTTTGTGCCCAGCGTGCGCGCCACGAGCGCTCTCTGGGTAGCGTTGGGATAGGCTCTGATTTTGAAGCCTTTAAGAACTGTGCTCATGCACAGTTTATAGAGCAGGCTTTAAACTTTTAGCACTCCCCGCGTAAGTCGCACAGAAACTCGTGATGGCCGAGGGACGTCCCGCGTGTAACGCTCAGACCCAGCTGCACGCGAATGACTTAAACCCTCGGGGGTCGCTTTCGTCCCTGAAAGCTTCGAAGAAGTTCCTCACCGATCATTCCCTCGCCGTGACTATGGTGCTGAATGGCCGCTAGCGGGCTATTGCACTAATTAAGCCAACTGGCATCGGTTTTATTAAGGGTTGCGCTTAATTAAGCGCGATTACTTGTGGGTTAAGAATCACTTTCGGCAAGCTTGTTCTCCGGAAGGCTACGCGCTATTTCAAGCAGCCTGTCTACAAGAAAATCCCGGAACGGCTCAGGTGAGCGTTCCGGGAATCAGTTGGAATGAAGCGACGAGTGCGTGCAGCGAGAAGGGATGAGCATTCGATTTTTGCGGAGGAAGCCCTCAAGCCTCGTGAATTTTCTCATCATCCCCGATATACAAATCCCGCTCGCCCTCGGCGTGTGCCGCTTTGGTCAGCGCATTCCCGACGTCATGCGGATAGCCGCGATCCCAAAATCCTGCTCCATGATGGTTGCGGGTGAGCCAGAAATCATGGCCGTTCCGCTCATCGTCTCCCGCCTGCGCAAGAAGCGCGGAGTACTCTTTCTGGAAAAGCGCGCAGTCCTCGGTCATTTGTTGAACGGTCTTCTGGGCCAAATCATCGAGCCCGAAACGATCATCAAGAGACTCGATATTCTGTCCACTCTCATCACATACGGTAGTGCTCCAGAGAGCGCAGACCATGTAGGCCTGCGTAAACCGGTCCAAGCTGTCCAAACTCGTGATATTTCGCATAATTTTGTCCTGGCGTTGTGTGTCCTTATTAGTATAGGACTCGGTATCTTGAGCTCTTCAGTGTGCTTCCGCCATAGCCACCGAAAGGCCTCTGGGACCGGCCAATCCTCCTTGGGTTCAGGTTGTCTTTAAGCGTATTTCACAGGCCTTTCCTATCCGACAGAGCGACCGCGGTCGCTATACCGATTCAAAGCTTGCTTGAACAGACTGCATAATAAGGAACAGACGGATGAACGACCTGATGATCGAGGGCCTTGCGCCGGCCATGATTGTCGCTGCCGAAAAGCTCCAAGAAGGTGGCATTCTTTTCGTTTATCAAGACGATGAAGCTATCCGCATGGAAACGGTCGAGGGGGAGGATCCCTACGTATGGCGGTACGACACTTGGGTGCCGATGCGAAATCCTGATTGAGTCATTTCCTGTGGCGCCCTTGTCAGGGCGCCCATTTTCTTCAGAAATGGTCTGGCAACGGGCACTCACAGAACACCTCGGCAACACCGTTTGGAGCCACAACAGGACTCGCTGGCGGTAGCGTTAAGTTTCGCGCTTCGCACTTTATCAGGGAGCACCTGACCGGAACTTTCGCGCCGGCATGAACCCGGGGACTCTGGGGGGGGACTTATAGTAAAACCAACGGCATCAACTCCACCGGCCAGGTTGTGAGGTGGGCGGATAACAGCGCCGACAATCGGGAAAGTTTTCTCTACAGCAACGGCACCATGCAGGGTCTGGGGTTTCTGGGAGGACCTTATGGCAATGCCTTAGGCATCAATTCAACCGGTCAGGTGGTGGGGGTCTCAACCGCTCGTGCCGCGGGATCTGCTCGCTCGCACTTCCATGACGTCCAGTGCTCGACTGCGCGGATAAAAGGCACCCGCGGCACTCGTTACTTTGCCCCGGACGCCCTGTCACAGCCAGTGGCTTCAACGCCGTAGCTCGGCATACCGAGCTCCCTGGCTACCGGGGGCTCATCGCCCGCGCCGCTCCGCGGTCGCTCTCCTTGGCTCTTCGATGGAGCTTCTTTTTTACAGCAACGGCGTGATGCAGAATCTCAATGTACTCATTGGCACCAGTGCTTCGCTGTACACTCTCACCAGTGCGGTTGCAATCAACGATCTTGGACAGATTGCCGTGCAGGGTACCGTGAACGCCACAGGACAGCTACTTCATTTTTGCTGACCCCTATTACGACATCAGCCTCGGCGGCTGTTCCGGATCCTGCCACGCTGGGGCTGCTGGGACTCTCACTTTTTGGTCTGCTGTTCGTGCAGCGTCGAAGACGAAAAGGCACCCTATATTGCGGGCCAAAGACGCTCACGCCCTGCGGACGCTGCACTACTATCGGGATGGGCTGAAGAATCCAGCGCAGGTGTCCGCGGTGAATCGGTGCATCAAGCAATTCAAGACATTTGCTGAGGAGCACCCTAAGTGCATAAAGGAGCCCGATACTCTATTCGTTTCCGGCTCTTGAGGCATCAGGATTGGGCCCAAGCTAACTTCGCAGAGCCGCACCGGTGGTTGCTATACCGAAAAGGACATTTACAAAAAGTTACCACGGAGTCACTGATCATGAATAAAAGCGGGGCCAGCTCTTCGTTTCCCACCGAATCTTCCGAGCTAATCCAAGCGATTCGCCACGGGCTCAATTTCCACATTCCAGATGAGGCCTGGACGGATTGCACCGAGACCGACGATAAGTACTGGCGGTGGACTAAGGCGTTACCCGGATCCCGTCTCTACAGCACTTTTGCAATAAACGGGATTGGCTTTCACTGCATCGCGATCGAGGTTCGTTTAAGTGAAGAAAACTTTTTCAACGCACAGGATGGTGTGTGGGAAGAAGAATTATCAACGCTCTACGAAGCCCATGGCTGCAGCGGCGCTCTTGACACCCTAACCATTCGCAATCGCAAGTATGCCGTTTTTGCTTTTCCGTTCGGACGTTGATCGTCTTTTCCATTCACATGACCTGGGCTTTCCCAGGTCATTGTCTGTCAGGGCTCTTTCCGCCTTCTTTCTCAGACGCTTTTTCACAGAGCTTAGCGAGCCATTCTAGGGGCCACGGTATCCTTGCTCGGTGAGCCCTTGAAACGCGCCCCTCGATCATCGTTACCTGTACGGGCGTTTCGTTGTGCGATAACTTCAACGGCACCAAGCTACACTCGCTTTCGAACTCCGGCCTTCCGTATCACCCGCAGGCTCACCAGGAGGAGTAGTGCTATCTCTAAGTCCATGCCAACCGCTATGGCTCAGCTCAGCAGAAGTAATTCGCTATATTTGTCAACAAGGCCAGCTGCTCTTGAGAGCTTATGCCCTCGAAACATCATTTAAAATTTAATAAAGGAAAATCAAGACGTGAACAACCGCACAGGTGTCTCAATCGAAATGGTTTCCCAGATTAGGGAAAAAGCCCAGGGATCACTGGATTGTCCCTTCTGGATGAGTGTGGCCAGAGCAATAGCGCACACGATACGCGAGAATGAAAGCAAAGACTATATGCTTGAAAAGGCACAAACGGCACTTGCCGGTGCCTACCAAGCCGCAGGCATTCTTGTGATGCCGGAACCGGATCAAGTACCCTCTGAGCCGGACCAGATCCACTTGCTCGATTTACTTTCTCGCTGGGAGGACATGTCACTGGCACAACTGGAGGCGTTCCTGCCGTGGCCCAAGGAGTGGGTGCCGGTAGCCCAGCCCCCGATGAGTGGGGACAAAGCGGCAACGGTCCAGAGTGATCATTCCGGCTTGCCCTCGCGTCCCGTGAAGCCCGCACGAATGCTTGATGTTTGTGCCGCAACCGACAAGCAATGCTTGGAGCACTACAGAGCGATGGTGGATTACTGGATCGCCGAAGCGCACTGGCAAGAGAAGCGGGCAGAGAGTGTCATTGCACAACTTGCGGCAATTCTTTGCACTTTGCCACAATGCAAGGTAGAAGTGGCAGGTTGTCCTTACAATCAAAAAGATTGTGACAGTACGCGTGGCGGATTATGTGTGTGTGCGATGCCAAGCCCATCAAGCGGTGAAGGGACTGTACCACAAGAAGATTCGGCTATTGGTAGCCTGCCTTCGACGATGGATTCAGCCGAAAAAGGGCACACCGAGCAGAAAGCTGCTGGCAGTTTATCGAACAAAAGTCGATGTCCTGGCTACGGAACAAAGGACTGCTGGATGGAAGCGGATGGCTACTGCCCAGTCTGTGCGGCAAGTGATTAATCCCTAGAAAGAATGCAGGTAATTGATCTCCCTTACATTTACACAGCCCGAAGCGTTACTTCGGGCTAGTTTTTTGACATTGATGGTGTGGGATCTACTCGGTTCAATGTCCTGACTACGGAACAAAGGGCTGCGGGATGGAAGCTCGGGCTAGTTTTTTTGACATTGATGGTGGGGGATCTACTCGGTTCAATGTCCGTAGTATCCCAAAGCCAAAGATGTCACCTGAAGCCTGGAACAAAAACGGCTCGCGGATCTCAACGTAACCGATCACCGGCATTCAAAGCAAAATCGGTCTTGGTCGCTTTCAAAAGCAAGGCGACATCTGCGGAGTTTATCGAGACAATGGTTGTGCAGTTTGTTCGACGGCCTCTCTTCCTGCTTTGTAGGTTCCCAAACTTCCACAACTATTCGAGATTCATCGGCTCACGTTATGTTTCATCAAAAGCTCTCTGTATTATAGGCTACCTTTAACACAGATTCTTTTTGCCTCCATATTAAAGGCACAGACTCATGCAAGCGAGAGTTAGCCTGTAAAAAACAGAGCTCGAGTCATGGGTATAAAAATGAGATTTGTAACCGAATTACAACGAAGAGCCAAAAATAGTGCGGGTTATACTGAAGCCTTCCTTTACAGCAACGGCATCATGCAAAATTTGGGGACTCTCGTGGGATCCTCTAGCGTTGCCCTCGGCATCAACTCCACCGGTCAGTGGTGGGATACTCAGCCAATAGCGCTGGTAATGCTGCAGCCTTTCTTTACAGCAATGGCGTGATGCAGGATCTCAACACGCTCATTGGCACCAGTACGGCTGCAATCAACAATCTCGGGCAGATTGCCGTGACGGGCACCGTGAACGCCACGAAACAGCCCACCTCCTTTCTGCTGACCCCTATTACAGCATCCGCCTCGGCGGCTGTTCCGGCGCCCGCTACCCTGGGGCTGCTGGGGCTTTCGCTTCTCGGGCTATTATTCCTGCGGCGTCGAGATCCGGCACGCCCTACCTTGAAGCTTTTATGAATAAAAGCGACTATTCCCCCAGGGAGATCCGCTGCTCGCTGAGATCAATAGGTTAGGGCTAAAAATCAAAAAATCCTAGTTACGAACATTTTTTCAGAGCACTGAGGCTACCCGCCACTGTTTATCTTAGGCAGCCGCGCCGGGAAGATAGCTCACCTCATGGGCCTCGCACGGCAACGGTACCTCCCAACGATAGAGCAGCTTCTCGAGCGCGGCATTGCTAAGAGTGGTATTCCGCTTGGCATTTCGCCGAAAGAGTTCGGGGGATGAGCACTCGAGGTACACGAGTCTGACCTCAGCGTGATAGGCAAAGAGAAGATCGAGAGTTTTCTGGCGCATCTGTCGCGACAGATGCGTGGCATTCCATACAAAAGGCACCTTTTGTCGCAGACAGCCTCGCGCCCGTTCAAGAGCGAGCTGCACCGCCGCCCCAACGTTGTCCCCATGCTTGAGGCCAAGCTCCTCTCGGGCATCATCGAAGGAAACCACGGGCAGGCCCTGGGCATGAGCTCGCACCCAGGTGTTTTTGCCTGAGGCGGGCAGCCCCGAGAGCATGATGACCTTGGAGCCGGGTTCTTGAAAGAGAGGATAATCGATCGGTGCAATTCCGGCGCTGCGGCAGTGCATCAGGCGGGTGTGGGCATCGACGTAACGACGGGGACTCTCGAGACAGCCCTCCTCGCGCGCAAGCTCTCGAAAGAGCTCGAGGTTATCGAGCACCCGCTGCAGGTCAGCGCACTCACGGCCTCGAATGTCCGCTTCGGCCACCGTGGCAAGATCTTCGATGGAGGAAAGTTCCCAAGAGAGCTTGCGCACGATGAACTCCGGGGACTGTCCCTCCCGAGTGCCGTTGATCGCAAAAAAGGGCAGTTGGTGGGTTGCAATGATGCGGCAAATTGCCTCGCGCAGTTCAAAAGGCGTTCCGGCCCGCCAGAGCAGGAGCCGGGCGTCGAGCGCGCCGCGGCGCGAATGCCCTGGGCTCGACACACGGCCGCCCTCGATGAGAGTGCAGGAAGGTTTGGCGATATCGTGCAGCAGTGAGGCATAAAAAAGCACAAAGCGTCGGGCGACATCCGCTTGGCGATACCGGGGAAGCTCCAGCAACGCCTCGCAAACCATACGGGTGTGGGTGAGCACATCCCCTTCAGCGTGATAAATAGGATCCTGGGGCGTGTGTCCCAGGGGCTCGAGCTCCGGTACGAGCTGAAGAATATGGGGCCACTCGAGGCTCTTTCCTGCGGGGTCCGGCAGCGCCCGCAACAGCTCATCATAAGACTCCATGCCGAGCCTCCTGAAATCGCCACCACATCCGTCCCTTTTGCAGCGCCTTGCGGGCCCCGGGGTCATTGAAGAGCGGGCCAGGCCTGCGCCGCCCATTGGGGAGAATCTCGTTGCCCCATTTATCGTAGTGTCGAGTGGGGTCAAAGCCCTCCGGCAAAAGAGGGGTCTGCCGGCCGCAAGCGACTAGCACGGCCTCGACGGAAATTTCAGTAGTCTCGCAGCGCCAATGGCATTCGGAACATACTGCTGCGCCGTTTGAGAGTCGATATCCGCCGTCCATAAAAAGCTTTCGCTCCAGGATATGGTGAGCGTCTACCGCCGGCCTGGCGCACAATACGCAGCGTCCTGCGCTTGCGGCCAGCACCTGACTTTTAAACATTTCACGCGTCAGCAAGGCGTCCATGGGCTAGTTCCGGACTTCTGTGCGTTCATGCGGTACGGGCCAGCCCGCGCTGAGCGGGCCGAACAGATCCACGCCCGCCGCGAGCTGATTCGGCACGATCGGACGGGAGAGCCAGTGGCTCTCGTTCTCGGTGATCGTCTGCAAGAAGTCCGAGCGGACCCATTTCAGCCGTCCGACCGTTTCTCCCCGCTCTTCCACCTTGATGTAAAGTCCCTCCGAAAGGTCCGAGCCCTCGGTTTCCCGCGCGATCCGCTGCGGATCCAGGCCCTCGCGCACCGCCACCTCGCGCAGAGACCCGCGCCAGGCGGGGCTCTTGCCGAGCGAGGGCCCGATGAGCGCGAGCAGCTCCTCGAGCCGCTTAGGTGCGATTCCCTCGTAGAGCACGGGTACCGAGATGACCGGGGAGCCCGAGAGCACGGCGCGCCGCTCGGCGGTGGAGAGGAATACTCTGCGTACGGTATCGAACAGATCGAACTCGAGGAAGTAATGCGGCAGGGTGTCGTAGAAAACAGTGTGCTTGGCGTGCATCCACTCCCCGTACATGAGGAAGCGGTCCCCTAAGATGCAAAAGAGGTCCTCTTCGTGCACCGCCGCCCAGGTCTTAAAGAGATTGAAGTGCTTCTCCCGACCACCGCCTGTCAGGTAATGGCCGCGGCTCTGCAGCCGCAGCTCCGCGTTCTCATCGAAGCGAATCCCGGAATTTGCCCCGTCGAGTTTTTCCTCGACGACGATGTACCGGCCTGCCAGGTACGCGTAGGGCACCTGCGAGAGGTCCTCATCTCCTTTCTGCATCCGCGAGCCCTGGAGATGCGGGGTGCGCGGGTATTTGAGGATGGCGTCCATGGCAAGGAGAATCTATTGCAGGAAAAACTTCTTTATCGTTACGAGGCATTACTACCAGTACAATTATAGCATACGGGGTACTCTCTGTATACTGGTAGAATTGCCTCGTACAGCAACTGAGCTTTATTCCGATCACGTCAAATATCGTTACACAACAATGTCCGAAGCACATTGACGTCCTCATCGTCCTCAGCCTTCTCGGGCTGCCGCTTTCGCAGAAAGAGCGAAGATTCCTTCTGCAAGACGGTGACGTCCCGCCGCGAGAATGCTCTGAGCTGAGTTGAGATCACGGTAGTGAACCGCGCCGCACTCGCTGTCATTGATAAACGGAGTTGTGCCCGCAATTTGGGCCGGAACAGAAGGGGAGATCGATAAAATCAGCGAATAATGCGGGTTCGTGGTTAACCGGTAGTGACTCGCACGAGGCGGATCCTGCTAATGCTATACTCCTTGAGCCATCGGAAAGCTCGCAGTCCGCACTGACGATGAGTCAGCTGGCAAACCCGATTGATCGATCGTCCCACGGGTCCTCCTAAGAGGCCTTCGGAACGACGGACAACGCGGACATTCCCGTGCGCTTACCCGCACGTTTGAGTTATAAAGGCCATAACAGGAGTTGATTCATGACAGCAGTTTCTTTCAGTACCCAGGCCAAGCTTCTAGCCCGGTATTTGCGCAAGAAGGGATGGGCGGATCTTTCGCATACTGAGGCCCTCGAGGCCCTAGCGCATACGCAAAACTTCAAGTCCTTCAACGAGGCACAGGCTGCAGAGCGTCATCGTGCACAAGAAAACACCCAGGAAAAGGTAGAGAAAAATGAGGCCCTATCGCTCTTGGCGCAGGCCAGGGCGCGAGGACTCACCATGGCGGATGCTCGGGGTTTCTTTGCCAAATTTCGCTCCGTCGCAGAACTTGCGTTTGTGGCCGAGGCCCGTCGCTATCAGAACGAAGGCGATTGGGAAATCGACGATGATGCGGAGGTCAGCATGGCCCCCAGGGAACTGGAGTCCGGAGGCGCCTACGTGCAAATGTGGCGCTGGATTGATGTAGAGGAAGTAGAGGTTCCCGCCGATCTGCTCGATGCGCTCGAGTTGCCTTGGCAAAAACTTCGAGTCTGTCTCGATGACGAGGATGATTTTGAAAGTACCTTTTTTGATCTCGAGGTCAATGAGAAAGCAATCGCCGCGCTTCGCGCCGGAGAGAAGCTATCAGGGGAAACCTGGCTCATTAGAAACAAAGCTCAGGATAATGGCATACCGGTGATTACCGTTAAGCATTACCAAGCTCTCGTCTTCGAAAAGGGGCAGGACAATTGGAGTGGTCAAATCGACGACAATGACTGGTTTATCGAAATGATCCCGTATTAAAAAATTCAATCCCGCGGCAAGCGCTGCGGGATTTTTCCTTTTACGGCTCGTACAGCCAAAAGTCACTCACAGCGCACTTACTTTGCATTATCCTAAGAGCAAAATTACTGAGCTCGTAAAAACGTCATTAGGTGTGGCGATCTTGCTATTGGTTCTTAAAATATTTAATAACACTCGCAAGCACGATGCCGATACTAAGCGTCAAAGGGGTGAACTTCTACAACGGACGCAATACCGTAGACCACGGCCAACGGACTAGAGGGAGGACCTTTAGGCCTTTGAGTGCGACGATCGCTCCATCGGTCACCAGAAACTAGACTGTGCTACTTTTTAACGTTATTGCGTTCCAGACGCGATAGCGTTAAGTTTCACGCTTCGCACTTCATCGGGGAGCACCTGCCCGGAGCTTTCGCTTCGGCATGAACCGCTCCCGTCCACGCACATCTTTTGACGGTCACTGTTGAGAAGAAGAGGTGAAGCAAGACCGAATCTCATCCCTTCCCTCTCCAACTTAATCGCTGTGCTCACGTCGTCGCACAGGGCCCCGATGAGGCTGCTGGCCGCACTCTCTGCTACGCGCGGATTCAAACGGCCTGCCCATGGCTTAAACCGACAGGGCCGAAAGCGTCCCTGCTTTCTTCGAGGTTGGTGGATTATTACCTTGCAAAAAACGAGAAAACCCGACCAGCTTAAAGCCGATCGGGTCAAGAGTTGTGAATGAGTACTATTCAAGCTCGTTGCAGATTTGCCGAATTCGCTGCGTCCTGCTCTTGGGCGTTGTGCGCTAAGTCAATTCGAGCGATCGGCTTAGCCAACAGATATCGATCCCCCAGCCAAGCAATCGCTTTATTGCGAGCTTCGCTGTAATCGATAACCTTGATAGGCGGCGTTTTCTCGATTGGTGCCGGGCGCGAGGTATCCTGATCGGTCGTACGGCGGCTGAAAATACGCTTCAGAAAAGGCATTGGGCATACCCCTTAGTGGATGACCTTTTAGGTATAGATACAATGTTCAACCGTGATTGTGCGACTCGCACAGCGTCTACGATCGAGACGGGCAGCCTGCCCTTAAATGATTTAAACCGACAGATCGAAAGCAGCCCTATTTTATTCATGATTTCGACCCAACGCCTTCTGACGCGTGCTGATTAAAGCGAGTAGCTATACTGATAAATCATTTGATTTTGTACGGAGTGATCATGAGAAAACTACTGACCACGATGGTGGCCCTTTCGTTTCTGGCATTTTCAGCTATTGCCGGAGCGACTACCATTTATGCTAATACGGCTACTGGAGCGCTCACCGGTGATATGGGGGGTCTCACCACGGCGTACGGTGAACTGCTTACCTTACCCACGACTCAAGCCTTGCAGTCGTTTTCTTTTTATCTCACTAATCGGGGTTTAGGTGTAGCAGGGAACATCGATCTCGAGATCGCAAACTGGAATTCTACACTCAATGCCGCTACGGGGCCCATTGTTTACAGTTCTCCCACCCCCTCTTACTGGAATGCGGGGACACAAATCTTAACGTTTAACAACATCAATACGCTTTTGCAGGGGGATACAAACTATGTTGTTTACATGACATTGGCCACGCCCGGCTCTACTACACAGAGTTTGATTGCAAATCCAGCCAATTATATTAGCGCCTATGAAGGCACTAGCACGTCTTTCAGTAGCAACATGGTCTGGGCTAATTCCAACGGAATTGATCCTCTATACGATTCAAGTTCTTGGATTACTCCTAAGATTCAAGGCTGGAGTCCTACGACTGCCTTTCAGTTCTCGGCAACGACCACGACGGCATTAATTTCGTCTTCTGCCTCCGCCGCAGTTCCGGCGCCCTCCTCTACGCTACTTGCGCTTCTGGCTATCTTGGGATTTGGATTTCTTACGTCTCGACGTAAAATTTCGTAAGGGCTAAACCTCATACGAAGAGCCCCAAAGCATTGGCGAAGCCGTGCGCACGATGAATCTTAGGCCTGCCCAGAAAGAGCGTTGTTCCAGCCGAGATCGCCTGATCGGTGCTTGCACTCCGGTATGAACCGCGCTCATTGAAGCTTTCAGGGATGAAAATGACCCCGACGGTTTAAGTCATTCGCGCGCAGCTGGATTTGAGCGCTACGCGCGGAGCGTCCGTCGGCAGAGGTCGAATTCTGGCGCTTGAAGTGTCACAGAGCGAAGCGGTGGCGCCGTAAAGAACGTCTGCCAGAACTATCGGGAGCCCTGGCCCGCCGTGAGACCCTATTAGACAGGCGGGGTTCTGATAGCACAACGGATCTGTGTTGAGCCTGAGAATCAGGGTGGCTCCAGGTGCCTGTCTTGGATCGCGCCGGAAAACCGGCAGCGCCGTTAGTTAAAAGTAAAGCCTTCGCTTAAATCACAGTTAACTTTGTCTCTCCCGCTAAAGTCTTGATCGAAACAGTAAGTCTTAAAAGCGGGTGGATACACTTCGCGTTCAAAGGCCACCAAGAGAGTTTTCCATGCCAATTCGGTTTACCCATCCGATCCTTGCGGTCGTCATGTTAATTTTGACAGTTCTTGCCGTCAGTATCCTGATTGATTCGCTTGTTCAACGCACGGGCGTACCGGTGAGCTTCGCTTTTCGGCTCGATATGCTTATCGTTACGCTCTGTGCCTCGGGCGCGGCGTTCGAAGAGCCAAGGAAAGCATCGGCGGAGCCGTGCGGGCGATGAGCCCCGGGTAGCCCAGGGAGGGCGTTGAAGCCACTGGCCGTGACAGGGCGTCCCGGGCTAAGTGACGAGTGCCGAGGGTGTCCCTATCCGCGCAGTCGAGCACAGGATGTCAAGGAAGTGCGAGCGAACGGATCCCGAGGCACGAGTCGGCCTGGACTAGATGCTCTGACCATTTAGCGAGCGTCGAGAGCAGGGCTTAAGCCAGACATTGACTGGCCACTGCAAACGAGCCAGTATTTACCTTCAGGGGACGCTCGAAGAGCCAAGGAGAGCACCGGGGGAGCCGTGCGGGCGATGAGCCCCCGGTAGCCAGGGAGCTCGGCTAGCCGAGCTACGGCGTTCAAGCCACTGGCTGTGGCAGGGCGTCCGGGGCAAAGTAACGAGTGCCGCGGGTGCCTTTTATCCGCGCAGTCGAGCACTGGACGTCATGGAAGTGCGAGCGAGCAGATCCCGCGGCACGAGACATGTGTCCCCTTTGCGTTGTAAGGTGCTAAAAAAGACCCTCCTGATTTGTCAGGAGGGTCGATGAATCAAGCTACTTCAAGGACTGAAGTCTCAAGAGTTTCGAAAATATCGAGATTCTTGCTGAACTCAGCCGGCACCTTTAGGCCATTCGTATTAAGTGCGATCAGCCAACTTCTCATTCCACAATAGACGGCCTGATTGAGAATGCCACCTTCGCCACAGGTCAGCTCATGATAACGCTCGTAGAAGTGCGCATCGTGCTGGTGAGAGCCGAGGTCGGAATCCTCATGCAGATACTCATGCACCAACACGTTGGCAATGGCGCTGAAGCCCCCAATGCCGCGTTTCATCAGATCGCACAATGTGCGATCGAGTCGACCGGGAATTGGATGGCGGAGCCACCAGTCGACGAGCCTGCGGTAGGCACGGAAGGCCGGAACCCGCGCAGCGGGTGGAAGCCGGTGCCGTTGAAGTCACCGCGCAGCGGGACGTCCGC
>JAEHJW020009057.1_pt1 | contig 22565 bp, 26 predicted proteins | sample 9271431 | NCBI WGS metagenome assembly JAEHJW02 | reverse complement strand
CTACCAGCGATAAGTAGCGAACAGTCCGCTGGAACTGCCCCGATAATGTGTGTCCACCTTGATTGGTGCCGCGTTTTTAGGGGTCGTCCAGTAGACCGTAAAGGGATTGTGGAAGTGCTGGACATGCCGGTACACCAGCCCGCCGCCGCCGGACACCATAACCGGGATGCCCGCCGCCGCCAGAATTTTGTTGGCGTACCCCGGGTCGCCAATCAGCCGCCCCGAGTTGTACGCCTCAAAGGCGTGGTACAGGGCGGTCTGGCCGGGGCCGTAGGCCTTCACTGCCGTTTTGTACGCCGACTGCAAAATCTTGGCCCCGACCCGGATGTTGTTGCAAGCATTCAGGGCCGTCGCCGGGGTCAGCCCGTAGCTCGCGAAGTTTTCCGTATCCACCTGGGCGATGCCCACATCCAGTTGCCGGTGGCCCATCGCCAGCAGGCGGTTGATGATGGACACGCCTTCGGCCACGGATCGCGGGTAGTAGTCCCGCCCCGTCGCGTTGTCAAGGATCACCAGCGCGTGCCCGCCCGATTCCACCCGCACGATGGCCGCCATGGTGGACGGGGCCACGAAAGGGGCGCACCGGGCAGCCAGGGCGGCGACGGGCAGCATCACAAAAACCGCGAAAGGACGCGCGACCCGATGCTGGCGAGAACCGCCACGAGCAGGAAACCGCCAAAAACATACAGCAGAATTGGCCCCATGAGCGTAAACGCCAGCGGCCCCAGCAGCGCGGTGAGGAAAAGAAGCACCGCGAGAAAAGGCCCGGCGCGGTATTCCAGCCAGTCACGCAAATCCGAAAACATGAGACACCTCTCTCTATTCCATCGGGCCGGCCCATCCGGCCCCCACGGCACGCTGCACCTCGCCGGAAGCGTTATCCCTTGAGCCAATACTGCGAACCCGGAATGACCAGCACCGGGCGGGCGGATCCCAGGATGTTTTTGATGGGCACCGGCCCGTAGTAGGCGCTGGTGTACGCGAAGTTGCCCGGCGCGTAGTCCCAGAACGTGCCTGTTGGCACGGTGTATGTCCCGTAGGCCAGGTGGATCACCCTGAGTTTGCCGTCCTCGATGCTGGTCACGACTCTGCTGTTGGGAAGTGGCTTGCCATCGGCGATAACGCCGCTTTTGGTGATCGTCACCTTCTGCCCCGGCAGGGCGGCCACAATCTTCATGAACGGCATGAGGTGGTCGGCGCACTGAAACTGACCGTGCGGCGCATATTCGAGCCACAAGCCGCTCATCGCCTGTCGCATGGCCGGGCTATTCACCGGCGGGCAGAAATAGACCCGGTCGCCCACCTTGAGATGCTTCGGCGCCGGGCCGCGCTGGTACAAGCCGACGGGCATGCAGGTGGTCAGATTGAGCGACAGATGGAACGCCTTCGCGGCCCCGATCGTGGCGGCCATCGTAAACACGGTTCCCGCCAAAGCGGCGAAACCGATCTTTCCCAGTATCCGTTTACTCATGAAAAACCCCCGCAATGCCGTGGCGCTGCGGGGGTATAGCGAGACCGGGAACGGTTTAGAGAGATAGCCCCAGGGACTGTCCGGCGAGATGTAGTCCCAGTTCCTTGATCTGCTCTTCCGGGGGCGCGTATCCCAGGTGCATGGCCGCGCGCGTCAGCTTGCGCTCGCGGGACCGGGCCAGCAGCCGCTGCGTCGAGCCCGCCGGCAGCGTGTCCGGCGCGGGGTGCGCCTCGACTTGCCTGAGCCGTTCCGACAATTGCGCCAGTTGCGCCTTGCGGCGTGGACCGGCCGCCTGGATTTCTTCGCGCAGCCACCGCTGGATATCGTCAACCCCGCTCATCGCTGGACCCCCTTTTCCTTTTCGACGCGGGCGGCGGGCTCGACTTTGAAGGTTTCCCGGACGTACTGCGCCGTGCGGTCCTTGTCCGCCGCGTCCAGCAGGGCCTGGTTCGGTTTCAGCGTGCCGCCCTTGCCCTCGATAGCCGCGATCTGCTTCCCCCTTTCCTTCTCGGGGTCCCGCTCGGCGAACTGCGCGGACAGCCACCGCTCGCCCTGCTTTTCATGCGGCAGGACGTTCACGAACAGGGTTTTCCCATCCTCGCGCTCGACCCTGGCCGCGAGGTAGTGCTCACCAGTCTTGGCGAGCACCTTTTCCGCGAACTGCACAGAGTGCTTTTCCGCGATGCCCAGTTCCTTGTTTTCCACCGCGATAACGCCGCGCGGCTGGCCTTCCTTGTCCAGGTACAGGCTCGCGGAATGCCAGGTGCCTTCCGGGGTTTTCAGATGCGCTTCCAGGCGCGGGTAGTCCTGCTTTTTTCCTTCCGTCTGCTTTTCCATAGCGATTTCCTTCCTTGTGTAAACGCCGAGTTCATCGGCAACGAGTGACACACTTTGTCCGACTTCCAGCCTGAGCAGATCCTGGCGCGCCATCGGCACGGCGGTCCAGGTTCCATCTTCCCTTTGCAGCAACGCTTCCGGGGGCGCCTTGCCGAGTACAACGCCCGTCTCTTCGGGCATGCTCTGCGCCAGCATGCCGAGACTGCGGGCGTCCTGAATGGCATAGTCCGCGAGCGGCCCGGTCAGGGACATGAGAATGCCGCGCTTGCGCTGATCCAGAGCGACCTGCGTCGCGGTGTCCAGGGCGCCTCGCGCATAAGCCGCCGCTTCGCGCAGTTCCTGTTTTTCCACCGCCTTCGCGTAGCCGTCCAGCCGCCTCGCACGTGAAGTGGTGAAAGCGGCGCTTTCGGTCAGCGCGGCGTTCCAGTGCATGGTTACGTGCGCGTCGGTCTTGAACGATTCCGCGACGGCCTCAGATCCGAGAATGATCCGGTTTGACAAATCCGTCGCACCCGATTGCACGGCCTGGGATGCTTCCCGCGCACGGGCCGCGTCCTGCGTCAAAATCAGGTTTTCGACACCTGCGTCGATCTTGAACTGTGCGGTCCTGAGCCCTTTTGCGGCTTGCTTCCACGGCGATTCCAAATTCTCATCTTCCATTGCGCTTTCCTTTGATTGGTTGAAAAAGAGGTCTTTTTTGGGGTCGTATTGCTCAAGATGCGGGGTTTTGCTGATAAATACCGAGGCATCCGAGGGGTACAACTCAGCAACTGGGGAATCATCGGAATGCCGGTCCGGGGTCGTGACAATCACGCCTTCCGGGACGTGCTCGACGCCGAGAATTGGGGTCGCCACCGGCTTTGCGTGCCCGGTGACGTGTTCCAGGATGTGATCACCGACGCGCAGACTGTTTGCGGCGATGCGCTTGTACACGTGCGTCTGCCCCTGGTCGTCAACCTTCGATCGCCAAGGGATAATGTCCCGTTCTTCCTGCAATACCGCGCTCATAAAAAACCCCGCATGGGTAGTCCCGATGCGAGGGTATAGCGGTGATTTTGGGGTATACCCTTATATACTCAAGGCGGGTGCCTTACGCTGCGCTTGTGTGATCTCGGCGACCTGCAACGTCTTGCCGGGGACGACCGTGACCTGCCGTCCGATCATCTTTTTAATCTCGGCCTGGTGTGCCCTGTCGGGGTCCGCCGCAAATACCAGCGCGGGGCCTTTGGCCGTTTTCAGTTCGATCAGGTTGGTGTCGTGGACATGGGTCAGCTTGCCGGTCACTTCCTCGGCGTCCGTCCTGCTCATCTGGATCATCGGCATCAGCCCGATGGGCCGCACAGGCGTCTGGAAGTGGTCCTGCATGATGCTGACACCGTCGCCCCGATGCACGGCGAGGGACAGGTTCTTGCCCGTGTCGTCAACAGAAACGTCCACCGGTTTACCCACGGCCGCACGCAATTCTTCCTCGCGGCCCTCGAACATGCGCTTATGGGTTTCGACCCGAACCTCGCCAAATTCTTCGGTTCTCAGAATAAACTCGCTTTTCGAGAAGTCCTTCAGAACACCGGATATTTCCTGCCGGGGATGGTTGATATGTTCCAGAATCGGCTTGTCCGGATCGATGGGTTCCCGCAAAACGCGAGCGGTCAGGTCCTTGCGGTGAGTGAGAATGACGCGGTGATATACCTGCTTTTCCATAGCTGGTTCCTCTTCAAGCGCGAGATTATTTTGCCGCATGACGGAAGCCACACGATGTTCCAACGCTGCTTTGACGCCAGACCGTTTCTCAGCGTCTTTTTCAAAGCCTTTGGACTGCATGTCCAGCTTCTCGATGCCCGGTACGGCGTTCGGAATCCGGACGGAAATATCCGACTTCTCAATGAACGCAAGGGAATTACCGACCTGCTGGATAGCCGGGTTGCCATCTTTGCCGAGAGTGACGGCTTTATACTGGAAAAATACACGTTTATCCGAGTCCCGGTTGTCTATTTCCCGCAGCACGATGCCCGTGTGAAACTCGCCATTGCCCTTATAAAACTGGATGAGGTCAGACGGGTTGAGGTGGCTGGGCAGGGCCGCTTCCACCGCTTTTTCCGGCGCGGCAATATCCAGCAGCTTTTGCTGCTCGATGACGTAATCCGCAATCTTTTCGGCATCGCGGGACGCTTGATATATCTCGTTCTTGCTGTCTTTCAGCAAGGATACCCAGCCGGTGACATAAGATTCGTGATTTTCCGGATGATGCGGGATACCGGTCTTTTCCGAGATCATATACGATGCAATTTCCGCCCGCAGTTCTTCCCGCGCACGCAAGGTCTTATCGGCGGCGGTGCCTTGCGCCCATTCCTGGTACCGCTCGCGGTTCAGGCGGGCCGGGTGCATGGTGGAATGCGCGATCTCATGGGCTGCCGTCGCATATAGATGCCCCGCGTCCAGGAACTGGTCCTTCGGGGGAAGATGGATGGCGTCCTCAAGCGGGTGATAAAACGCGCTTCCGGGCGAGTCGAACAACACCGCGGCGGACTTTTCATTCTTGTCAAACAACTTTTCACCCACGGCGTGCAGATCAAAATCGTGCAGCTTCGCCGGGTCTACTTCGAGCGGCGGAATACCCTCGATTTGGGAAGCGTGAAAAACCGTGTAGATCTTGGCGAACCGGCGTTCCTCGGTGACTTCCTGCCCGTCCCGGTAACCCGCCTTTTCCAGCGCCTCGCGCTCTTTGGGGCTGCGCTCGGACATGTCCAGCTTCGACTTTTTTTCGTAGGGCTTCCAGACCTCAATCGGCACGCCGTGCTCGCCCTTTTTCACCTGCCAGCCCTGTTCCTTGGCCTGGGCGAATGTGCACCAGCGGGGGTCCTGGTTCGGGGCCACCAGCGACAGCCAAACGTGGTTCCCGCCGGTGTAGGGTTTGCCGGTGACGGCGTTCCTGGGTGGTTCCCGCAGTCCGCCTTCATGGGGCCGTTGCCAGGGGGCTGCACCCTGCTCGACGGCCTGGATTAGACGGTCGGTGACTTCCTGACGAACATCCCTTCTCTCTTTAAGCTCTTTCGCTACCGTTGCCATGGCTGAAAACCCTCACAGAACCTGACTGATGCACAGGTATAGCGACGCGGTGGGGATATACCTCAGACCACGGCCCTGACGCGGCGCCGGCCGGGCCGTTTCGCCGGGATAGACAAGTCCACGGTGACATCCAGGGTTAGCGCATCCAGCCATTTCTGCACGTCCGACATCCGCCAGCGCGGGCCTCGGGTGCCGGGCACTTTCACACGCGGCGGCAGGGAAGCGGGATCAGCGCACAGCTTGTTGCGCAGGGTGCGCGGCGAGAGGCAGAGCATGGGGGCGAGGTTTTCCACGTCTAGCAGGCGGTTATCCATGGGCTAGACCGCCTCGCAAAAAAGAGACCCCTGAGCCGGGTTTTCCCGTGCCAGCCGGGCTTGCAAAGCCGGGTTGATCCACACGCACTCGACGCGGGACGTGTCGATGTCGCCCGCCAGCAGGTTGTCCCGGCTCTGCCTGGTGCGGCCAGCGGGGCATTCCAGCGCGAAGTCGTGGCGCCGCCAGCCCTGGTCGGTCAGCCGGTCATAATCCGGATGCGGGTATCCAGACAAGGCCACCATGCCCTGCACCGATTCGAGGGTATCCAGCAATTCGTCGTGGCTTTCCAGTTCGTCCGCATACCCGCCATCGCTGCGGGTGTCAGGGTGGTATGGCGGGTCGCAGTAAAAGACCGTGTTTTCCGCGTCAAAGCGCCGGATGACCGACAAGGCGTCCCCATGCTCGATGTACACGTTGCGCAGCCGGTCGCGGATGAGCAAAAGCTCGTCATCGACAACGGTCATGACCGACCGCGCGCGGTTGTCGTCGATTCGGGCATACGCCCAGGCCGGTTTTTTTCCACCAGTTGCACCGGATGCCATGAAGCTCGCACGACTCAGAAAAAAGAACCGGGCCGCCCGCTCGATAGCCGGCAGCGCCGCTGTATCCCGGACATCCCGCCAGCCCTCGAAAACCTGACGGGAATACGGGGTGTTCCGCAGGTATTCCCGCAGAGCGTCGCCCTGGTCGCGCAGGGTCTGGAAGAAATGGATGACCTCGCCATTGAGATCATTGATGACCTCGATGCCTGCGGGGCGGCGGGAAAAGAGGATGGACGCACCGCCGCAGAACGGCTCGACGTAGGTCAGGTGCCGTTCAGGCCGGGGCAGCAGCGGCAGGATGCGCTCGGCCAGGCGGCCTTTGCCGCCCAGCCAGACTATCGGGCTTTTCATGCGGTGGCCCCCTCTTCCGGGCTCAGCAATTGCCGCGCGATGGCCTGGATCCCGGCGGGGAACCGCCCGCGCCGGTTTTCCGCGCGGCTCGCCAGCTTTTCCTTGACGTGCTGTACTGTGTCATCCATCCGCTTCGCCAGGTGCGCCATCATCGGCGCGGCCAGGCGCGCGACGTCACGCCGGTCGAGACCGGCTTCGGCCAGCTTGTGCAGGCAGCCGTCGAGATCGGGCGTCTCGTCCTCGGCGGCGACGGCGGACGGCGCGGCGTCATCATCATCGTCCCAGCGTCCATCGGCGCCGTAAACGCTGCGGAAGTGCGCGACGCTGAGCGGATCCTCTCGCTCGCCATCGTCGTCGCCGCCGGACACGTCCTCGATCAAGAGTCCAGCGTCAGCCTGCGACAGGGTTTCCTGGGAAAAGGCGGAAAAGGTCAGCAAGTCGCTGAAATCCCGGACGTTCAGCGCCAGCACCTGCTGCAAGTTCGGGTTTGGCTGCCTGGCGAAGTCATGGCTCTCGTACAGCTTGTGCAGCAACCGCTGCACAACGCCGTCGATCAGGCTGTCGGCATCCCAGATGGTTTTTTTGCGCAGGTGACTGCGCACGGCGGACACCAGGCCGGGGATGGACAGCAGGATGTATTTGTCCGCCGTCAGTTTCTGTCGAGGCGAGGCGAGGGGGTCGCGCAGCGTCGGAATGGCTTTGCGCAGACAACGGAAGGTGATGTGCATGCGATTGGGCAGGTGGGAACCGGCGTGCCTGCCGCTGGGCTTGTGGGGGTCGGGGATGATCTGGTCGTCGGGGTCGGGGTCGCCGATGGCCCCAAGTTTGCTGGCGATAGCAAGCAAATCCGGCACGCTGCCGTCGCCGATGCCGGGCCGGAAAAACTGCCCGTCGCCGCCGTCGCCGTCATCCCCCTGGCCTTTGGCACCGCCGCGGCGGGCGGCCGACGTCTGGCTGCCGCGCTCGGACGCGCCGCCGCTCGCCGAAGCCCTGGACTGCATAACACCACGGCGGAACTCGACCTCGGGCAGGACGCGCAGCAACACGTCTTCGCCGTCGCGCCCGTAGAGGTCTTCTTCGCGGGCAAAGTCCTGGATATCGCGGATGCTGGCGCGCAGACCGGTGATATCCGCGCCGGGGAAACGGCCCCGCAGCCAGCCGATCAGACCGGACACGTCAATATGCTTGTAATCCCGCTCTATGTCCCTGGCGATCCGCTCGACCTCGGGAAAGTCGGCTTCCTGCGCCCGCAGAGAGCGCGCGAAATCGGCAAAAAAAGGACTTCCGAAGTAAATCGAATAGTTGTCGCACTTGAACAAACCCATGATGCCGCACCTCTCGTTGTCTCGTTTTGAGCCGGTAGGCCCGGCCCCGCCTGACCTCTGCGCATGGCCGGAAGCGTTATCCCGGCCCGCCCGTTATTTCCTACTGCTATAGCCCTATTATACGGACCGGCACGTGTATGTCAAATCCGGGAATCGCGCGCCGCACCTATGATGACGTTGTATATGATTTTCGGAAAACGATCACACGGCGCAGGGCTGGCCTCGACAGAGGGTAGAGCGCCGCCAGGGGCAGAGGTCTGTCCACCGGGACGAGGGCTGGCCAATCCCGCTTCCGGCGGGCCGCCTTGGATGCAGGCTGGCTCGCCAGGGTATAGAGCCAACCGGCAGGACAAGAGGCTATACCAGGACCGTAGTTCCTTTATCTGGCGTTCCCTGCTGATCGACATGAAACAAGAGATCTACATGTGGGTGGTGGTCCACTTTCTTGATGCGGCCCGCCGCAGCGTCAGGCCCGCCCAGTCCGCCAAGGCCCGCCTCGCCGGACGGGAAAATCGTTTTCAGAAGATGACTGGGCGAGACCAGTCCACTTTCTGAAAGCGCGGATCTACTTGTAAACGAGAGCGAGCAACGCGGGAACACGACGGCCTTCCGGCACCCCGGACCAGTCCACTTTCTTGATGCGGCCCGCCGCTCAGATGAGGCCCGCCTCGATGACCAGGACCGCCGTTCAGACGAGGCCCGCCGCACCTCGGACGGGAAAATCGTTTTCAGAAGATGACGGGGTAAGACCAGTCCACTTTCTGCGACGAGACGCTATACCCCGCCACGTACCATACACGGCAAGGCAAGGATCACCATGACTTACAGAAAACAACAGCGGCCACGGAACGCCGCTGCGGAACGGCAAGGGCGGCGGGTACGCCGCCAGCAAAAACTGGCGTCCGCGATCAAGCTGCCGCCCGAGACGGTGAGCCGTCTGCGGGTGCTGGGGCTGTCCCGCCCGGTCGACAGCGTGCGCGGGATGCTGCTGACGGCGATTTTGAGTGAGGCCACCCAGAGCGCGGACGGCGGTTGGGGCTTCGACGGATCCATCAGGGATCTGGCGGACGGCGGGCTCGCGGACGGAAAGAGGCACAGCAGGGACTACTTGCTAAAGTGCATGCAAGACTTCGTGCGGCAGGGCATCCTTGAGGCAACGGATGCCAGACGTGGGCGCCCGACATTGTACGCCGTGCGGCGGGACGCGGCGAGCTAAAAAGAAGCCCGCCGATGTTGGCGGGCCAATACGAGGGGCGTGCAACGAAAAGGTGAGGACATAATCAAGCTGCCGGGTGTGTCCCCTCTTGCGAGGGATCCGCCTGCGCTGAGAACCGGACCGTACACTAGGCGGCTTGATCTTGAGTACAGTATAGCACGAGCGATAACGTGATAAAACATCTACCCGCCGTCCCCAGCGTAACGCGGGTCGTAGCCCGCCGCCTGGGCCGCCCGCACCAGGTTTACGGGGTCATCCTGGTCGAATAATACCGATATTGCTTCCGCCGGGGATGGCCTGATGACGAAGGGCGCGCCTACACCCCGGACGAGCAGATAACCGTCGTGGACTTCCAGCACTTCGAGAAGCAGACCTGAGTCATCGCCAATTAGCATATAACACCCCTTTTCTAGTGAATCCAGCAATCGCCGATGGATGACTCGACTTCCGTTGGCACGCCGTACTTCATGAGCAGAGAATCCGCGGCTGCGATCATGGTCTGCTCGACCACAGTCCGGACTTCCGGTACACGGCAGTCCGGTACTTCCAGCACCAGTTCGTCATGCACGAAGTTGACCAGCATGTCCTGGATGTCGGGCGGCAGTGCCGTGACCGCTCGCAGAGCGATCTCAGCGCCGCTTCCCTGGTCCTGGTGGTTGGCTGCGGACGTGATTTTCGACGAGATGGTCTTACGTCCGGAAAGCGTGTACCACTGGTACACCTTGCCGCCTTCCGCCTGCGTCCGCATTTCAGAGGCGTTATAGGGGTTCAGGATGTTTGCCTTGACCCTGTGCGCGTACTGCAACAGCCAGTGCCACAGCCCGATTTCGGGGTAAAGGTCGAACCACGCCTCATGCGCTGCGGCAGCCTCTTCCACGGTCCAGTTCAGTCCGTAAGCGGTCACGCCATACCGGTGCAGTCCCACGGACTGCTGACCGTACAAGCTGCCGAAGTTGACCGCCTTCGCCCCCTGGCGGGCGTCCTTCAAGTCATGCTTGAGCGCCTTTTGCTCTTCGGCGGTGAGCCCCTTCAAAAAGGCCAGGGGCATCTTTCCGCCGATGTCCAGCTTGTCGCCCCGGACCTGCATGGCAACGGCGGTCAGCAGATGGGGGTCCAGCCCGCTGGTGTACGCAGCACGAAAAGGAAGCTGCGCCTCGTCCCCGCCGGACGCCTGCCGGATTTTGTATACCCACCGGGCCAGAGCAGCGGCGATGAATCGGCCCTGTTCGCTGATAGACGCGCCCCTCTGGGGCTGCGGCACGTCCCGAAGCCGGTCGGGAATGCCCGTGGCGGGGTCGGTGGCCTGCAAAAAGGGCAAGAGGTCCGGCTCACTTTTGAAAAGCCAGGAAATGTTTCCGTGCATCTGTGCAGCCTTTCTTGACGCCGGACTGCGGTCCCCCGAGGCCCGGGCAACAATCGCCTGCAATTCCCGCCATGCGCGAACGCCCAAGGCGGCGGCAATGCGAAGCTCGATGCTGGAAAAGTCGGTAGCAATAATCTTGTGTCCCGGACGCGCGGCGAAGATGGCCCGGAACCTCGGGTCGCGGGGAACCTGCTGCAAGGCCGGTTCCTGGGATGACGTGCGGCCCGTAACCGTGCTAATGCCGGTAATCGGGTGCAGGCGTCCATCCCTTGCCGACGCGGCGTACTTCGCGATCATGGACCGAGCCTTGGCCTTGCCTTGCAGCGTGGACAGCGCGGCAACGACCTTGCTGTCGGGGAACTCGAAGGCCAGCGTCTTTGCGTCGAGCGTAGGTCCACCGGCGTCGCTGAGAGGCACATGCCTGCCCGTTTCACGAAAGATCGCGGTTGCGATGGCTTCTTTTACAGGGGCGGAAAGCCCTTTTGCCGGGTTCAGCAGGTCGTCGATGGGTACGATTTGCTTTGGGGCGGGATGCGGGTTTTTCTTCGTCGGCTTCTGGGGTATTTCGATTACAGTCCCCAGGATCGGCGCCACCTGACGCAAATCCGCCGCGGCAGCGTCAGCCTCTTCCGCCAGGGCCGCGTCCAGCGCGGCGGCCGCTTCAGAAGACCAGCAGATGCCTTTCCGTTGCATACGCACCAGCACGTGCAAGGACGCTTCAAAGGTGCGGTACGCTTTTCCCCCTTGATGCGCGTCAACGGCGTCCAGCAGCGCCCGCAGCGGTGCGTCGTCAGGCAACCCGAGCAGCCGCCGGGCGATGAGTCCAGGCGCTTCCACATCCCCCATGCAGTACGCATAGTGCTCAGGGGAAAGCCTGCTCGGCATCCAGTTGTGCGGCTTCTGGTAGCCTTTGTCCATTTTTTCGTCGAGCAGCCACAATGACAGGGCCTTGAGGGGCAGCGCCCCTTCGTCCTTGTCTTCCTTGTCCGACGCGGCGCGTTCCTGCAGAAATTGCTGCAAGTCGGCAATATGTCTGCGCTCTGTTCCCCCGCCGAGGTTGTGTTTGACAACCTCGGCCTGCATTTCCACTTTCGCACTCGGGCGGCACACCGTGGTCAGCAGCATGGTGTCGATGATTCTTGCCGGACGGCATTCCGGGCTGAGAGTCAGCATCCACTGATAATCGAATCCCAAGTTGTGCCCCACCCAGATCTTGCCGGTAAGCGCATCTGCGAGGCCGGCCTTGTCCGCTTCGGACATCAAATCCAGATCGAAGGCGGCCTTGTACCCCACGGCGGGGACATACAACGACAACACCCGTGCGCGCGGCGTGGTGTCGAAAGTAACGCCATCTTTACGCATCTGCCCCACCGTGCGGTTGCCGATTTTCGTCGCCACGCCGGGGTCCACCGAGCACGCCCAGGGCGTGAGGGCGGTCGTCTCGAAATCCAGCACCACCTCGCCCGTTTCGTCCCGCATCAGTACCTCAACGGCGGCACAAACATCCTCGGCCCCCGCGAACTGCGGGGTAATTTCCGTGCTTTGCGCACACCCATCAGCCGGGGCCGGCGCCCGCTCGCCGGAAATAGCCGCCGCACTCTTGCGGCTCTCGGCTTGTGCGGTGCGGTCGATAGCCGCCGCCACAGGGTTTTCCTCTGCGTCAAAATCGAAGTCCTCGAACATCGTCCGCATCCCCTTTCGCTCTCTTTGTACTGGGGTATAGCGACGCGACTAACGGAATCGGCGGCCGCGCTGTCGCTTCCCGCCGCGCGCACGAGGTGAACTGCTGGTAAAACAGCAACATGGATTTGTCGTTAGTTGCGTCGCTATACCCAGGCACGGCGGGTGCTAACCCCCACAGCCACAAATACTGGCGTGATCACACAAAAATACAGGTGGAACATGAAAACGATTGACGAACTGGTTGCCGAGGACCTTGCGCGGTCTGGACTGACGCTGGACGACTTGCGCGGTGAGGTCCTGACGCACTTCGATGTGCAAAACGCGCTGGGCCTGGAACACACCCCCGGTGCGGACGGGGGTTATACGATCCCCTACGGACTGCTGAACGGCTGGCCCCGCTACATGGAAAATGGCAAGCCTTTCATGCGCGTCCGGCTTGTGGGGCCGCACTCTGACGACACGCCGCGCTACCTGTCGCGGCCCGGCACCACCGCGCACCTGTACATCCCACCACAGATCGAGGACGCGCTGTCCAAAAGCAAGGTGCTCGTTGTCACCGAAGGCGAGAAAAAGGCCGTGCGCTCATGCAAGGCGGGGATACCCACCGTCGCCCTGGCAGGCATCCAGATGTACACCGACCCGCAGGATAAGAAGCGGTTGCTGCCTGACCTGCGGGCACTGCTGCAAAGTCTGTACGCCGCCGGGCGCCTCGACGCGGTTGTTGTCTTTTTCGACAGCGACGGGCACCCCCTCTCGAAAAGCCAGTTGCCGAGCGACGAAGCGGCGGCGGGTACGTACAGCGCCTTTAGCTCGGGCAATGGCTACGTGCAGAACCGCGCGGTTTTTGCCGCCGCCCTTGACCTCGCGGGACTGATCCGCCGAAGCGTGTCGGGGCTGCCGGTAGCCCACGGCTGGTGCAAACCGGTCATCGAGACGGCGGGTTCCGGGCCGAAAGGGGGCAAGCACCGCGTCGTGCACCACCGCGGAATCGACGACGTGCTGCAAACCGAGGGGGGTGACGCGGATCTGCATGCCTGGATCGAGGCGGCGCTCGAAAAAGCGCAGCCCGGTGACGGCGAAGGCGGCTATATTCCCCTCGGCGCCACGGGGGATGGGAAGGGTGTCTGGATGTGGTCGAAGCATCAGAGCGATCTCGTCGATGTTTCCGCTTCGCAGTTGAGCAACCCCGCGGTTTTGGCGGGCCTGGTCGGAATGTCATGGCTAGCGCAGAAGTACCAGAAAATCGATAAGTCGGGCGGACTGGACGTGAACACGAAGCAGGCGGCAATGGAAATAGCCGCGGCCTGCACGGGACGCGGACGGTTTAATCTCGAAGGCCGCGTTTTCGGCACGGGCACCTGGCTCGATGAAAGCGGCGCCCTTGTCGTCAATTCGAGTGAAGGCGTTTTTTTGCCGGATGGCACCACGCTGAGCCGGATCGACGAAAGTCTGCGCCGCCGCGAGATTTACACTAACAGCGGGTCGTATCCGCCCCCGGCGTACCGTGACGTATCCGACGCGGACTACAAAGCGGTTGTCCAGAAAATAGGCGCCTCGCTCAAGCAGTGGCAGTACGCCGCCGAGGCGGGCTCGGATTTGGTGCTGGGCTGGCTGGTGATGACCGTTTTCCTCGGGGCCATGTCGTCCCGACCGACGCTTTGGCTCGTAGCGCCGCGCGGGTCGGGCAAGAGCCATCTCGCCCGGTTCCTCAAGTCTTGTCTGGGTGGCTACGCCTGGCACACGGACATGGGCAAGGAATCCACGTCCGCCGGTATCCGCCAGATGCTGCAGATGTCATCCAGCCCCTGCATACTCGATGAAATGGAAAAGGACAACACGGATATGTCGCTTAGCGGGGAAAAGGCCGTGGCGGCGATTCTCTCGCTGATCCGGTCGGCCTACACCGCCGGCAGTGACATCAAGAAAGGCACGGCGGACCAGACGGGCAAGTCCTTCCGGATCATGACCAGCTTTTGCTGCGTGTCCATCGCCGATCCGGGGCTGGACCCGGCCGACCTCACCCGCATCGCGAAGATCTATCTTAAGCCCATCCAGCACAACGGCAAGATCGGCAAGCCGCCCGCGCTGTTGAGTAAAGAGGATGCGGCGACGTTCTTCTGGGGTACTATTCAGCGGTGGCAGTCCTATCAGGCCCTATTCGCCGAGGTGCGGGACCACTGGCTAGCCGTCGCCGGAAACGGCGAGGCTCGCGAGGTGGATACCTTCGGCGTGTTGCTGGCGGCGGCGCTGGCGGCGAGAAACTGCCCCGTGGCCCGGGTGCGCGGCATGCTGGATATGGCCGTGCCGACACTCATGGATCAGATCCAGGAAGCCCGTGAGGCGTCCTGTGAGGCGGACTTGATCCTGGAAACTCTCGTATCGCTGCAAATCGAGGTGCAGCGGCACGAGACGGACGACAGAGGCAATGAACGCATAAACCGGGAAAAAATGTCCATCGGGCGAGCGTTGCAAGCGGCGCAGCACAGCCCGTCCTGCGACGAAGCGTCCGCGCTCGGGGATCTGGGGCTGGCGGTAAAGGAAAAGGACGGACGGCAGTATCTTGCTATCGCCATGCGCCATGCGTCTCTTAACAGACTGTTCCAGGGCACCCGCTGGAAGCGGGACGGCGCCTGGACCGGCGGCTTGCGCGAGGTCGAGGGGGTCATCCGGAATTTTCCCACGCGCCTGTCCGGGTCCACTGTAAAGTGTACCTGGGTGCCGCTGGGCGCGCTTGGTCTTTTTGACCCCGCCGACCTTGCGCAGCAGCCCCAGGCGGTACACAGGTTCCCCGCCCCGCAGCAGGTCTTTTAAGGCAGCGGCAACAGTTTTCCAACAGTTTGCATCACCACCTGGTATTGGCCCGCCCACCCGGCGGGCTTTTTTTTGCCCGCGTGCTTGGAACGTATCACTGAGCCGCCCGCGGACAGGCGGCCAACGCCCTGCGCAGGCTGTTGATAAGCAAAATTTATCGCTAGACGGGCTTAGACTGCTATTTTTCTTATTTAGAATTAGTCCAAAAAAGGCGACTTTTGACCCCGAGGTTACACTGGTTACACCTGTAACCGATTGTATTGTAATGGGAAAAATTGGCCTAAAACGTGTAACCAGTTGGCGAAAAAAAGAGACCCCTGTAGCGGAAAAATTTCAAGATAGAGAACCGCTCTCATTTGCGAATCATTCTCTATCTTGAAATTTCTCTCGCGTATAAGGGACAAAATCACTGGTTACACCGGTTACACTGGTTACATCGTTGTTATTATTGATATTTTACGTAACCAGTCTGTAACCAGTGTAACCGGTTTTGCGTATTGCCTTGATTTTATGAATGAATGTACCGGGCCAGCAGACGGACGAGCAGGCGTTTTCCGGTAGCCCGCCCGCATCCCTGGCAAGCCCGCCCGCATCCCGGCGGACGGCCCGCATCCCCGGCGGCCAGCCCTCACCCCAGGCGGCCCACCTGCATTCCTCTGGCAAGCCAGCCCTCACCCCAGGCGGCCCACCTGCATTCCTCTGGCAAGCCAGCCCTCACCCCAGGCGGCCCGCCCTCACCCCAGGCGGCCCGCCCTCATCCAGGCGTCCGAACCCCGTTCCGTTTTCCGTTTCTCTGGTCGCTATACCCTGGCTGTGCAACTCAAAAAGGGGTTTTCCATGCGCCATGAAATGAAGATTTTTGACGACGATGCTTATCGCCAGGCTTCCCCGCGGGTGCTGCCGCCCATCGACGATGACGACGCCGCCTACGCGGCGGCCCTGGCCTATTTCGAGGTGAAATGACCATGTCGGCGGCGATGACATATCCCGATCCGTCCTGGGGCTGGCCGGCTGACCCCGTTTTGCCCTTCGACTGGGATTTCGACGAGCGCGTGGCGCGGCAGCTTGGCCCGCGCAGGGGTTACACGCAAAAGAACATGTTTGACCCGTTCCCGCGGCACTCTCTGCATTTTTTGACCGAGCAGATCCTGTTGCCCGCCAACGCCCGGCTCGGGTTCGTGGGCGTCGGGCTTCCAGACATCAGGGCGCGGGGCGAGGACATCCCCGACGACTACCACGATGACGACGAAGCGCTGCCGCCCTGCGTCACCGGCGACCAGCACGTCTGCATCCTGGGCTTCGGCGAGTGGTTTATGTACTTCTGCCAGTTTGTTGAGGCCAGCACGACTGCGCACCGCCGGTACAAGGGCAGGTTGCCGGGCGAACGGATCCATATCCGGCTCGACGGGTACAGCAACAACGCGCGCATGCACATGTCCGATCGTCTGCGGGACGCCCTGAACGACAGTTATGTCGCCTGGGTCAAGGGCAGGTAGATACCGCTTCCCGCCAGGCGCAAAGGACATAGGGGGCCGGGCGGTCTGGCCCCAGCAGAGAAAAAGGGGATGCAAGCATGTCAACGCTAGATAGTATTTTATGGGATATCGAAGATTATGCAGGCCGCGTGGCTAATGTGGTAAAGCTGGCCGGCCAGGCGGTCATCCTCGTCACCCGTGCCTATCCCTTCATCGTCGGCGGACTGCTGCTGAGCCTCAGCAGCTTCGGGATCTGGCTCGACAGCAGCACCCCGGCGCAAACCGTGCAGCAGCAGATCGTGTCACACAATGTTCCAGGCGGGACGAAGTTCTGGATGATGCAAGCGGCGGGGTACAACGACGCCGGTATTTTTAGCATCGGCAGCAGCAAAAAGCAGGAAGCCGACTTTATCAGCGCCGTGCGTTTTTGCACCGCGCACAAAGGCTTCTACGGGTGCCAGCGGGTCATCAACGCGGCCAACTCTAGCCTGTGACCAATGCTTCCCGCCAGGCGCAATCGCTATACCCACCCATACCAGCAGCGGGGCCGGACCATCCGGCCCAGGCTCTCTTTCGAGGATCATGACGCTATGAAAGACTACACCTTTCCCGACGGCACCCACCTTTCCGACATCCGTCGTATTTTCCCCGATGCGGCCATCGAGACCATGTTTGCACCCGATGGTGGCGGGGGCATCGAGTACGCGAAAATCGTTTTTCCCCCGCAGCCCCTTCCTGACCGCGTTGTCGAATGGTGCAAAGTGTCCCCCGTGGTTTTCTTCCAGGCCGGCGGCGGTTTTTTTGGCGACGCGGTGTTTACGCGCATAACGACCGGACAAGAGACCCTGCACCACCCGCTCGATGACGCCAGTCCCGATGACAGCTTCGTCGCCGCCGCCGGTTATGCGATGCGCTACGCCGACGAAATCATCGACGAAATCGACGGCGCGGGTACGCACGTCATGACCTATTCCACGGCTGACGGCGAGGTCCTTAAAAACAGCGTTATCCGCATCCTCGACGATCTGAAAATCCGGGTTACCTGCTAAGCGGCCTATCACCGGGAAGCGGGCGGATACCGCTTCCCGGCATGCGCAATCGCTATACCCATCCATATGAGCAACGGGGCCAATGGCCCCAAAGGATCTTGAAAGTGAGCTTGAAAAACGTGGCGGTACTGTCCCAGGCTGTCGCATCTATGCTGTACACCGCGACAACCGATTTGCTGCAGCGGTTGCACCCGCTGTCGGCGTCCCAGATGCGCGAGCACGAGGACCGCGCGCGGCGCGCCGTGACCGATCTGGGCCGCTGGCTGGCCGGTTTGACGCCGGCTGACGTGTCCGGGATCGTCCGCGACGGTCGGTTGCCATTTGATCGCTGGATGCCAGATGCAGCCGGATACGATGCAATGGCCGTGAGCGCGCTGGCGCAGCGGATCGTGCGCGAGGCGGCGGAAAAGACCGGTCTGCCCGACGCAGATTTGCATACCCTGGTTACCGGCGCCGGCGCATATCTATCCGGCTTGAGCGATCACAAGCTGTCGTACTTGTCCGAGCGAGCCGCGTCTTATCTGCTGCTCGGCTTGCGCGAGGCGGTCTGACATGAGCATTTTCCAGGAATTGCTCGACAACACCAAGGGCCTGCCCGCCGAGTTCCAAGCCAATTTGCGGTCGTCCGCTGAGACGCTGCAAATCGTTGTGGGACTGTCACAAGTCGACCTTGACAATGAAGTCACCTACGTCCGCGCTCATCTGCCCGAGTTGCGTGCTGAGCGGGCGGCGGACTTACGGCAGGCGGCGGACAGAGCGCGCAACCGGGCCGAAAAAGAGCGGCTGCTGGCGGACGCGGCGCGGCTGGAAAAATCCGCTGAAAAGCTGCGAGCCCCTGCCGCGGACGAGACTTTCCGCAATCGCGCTACACTAATCGAGATGTCGGCACGGCTCTCGGCGCAACTGCGCGGGCTCGCAACCAACGCGCCGTCCATTGACCCGGAACGCCTGGAAAAGTTTCAGCATGCTCTGCATGCAGTCGCCGGATCGCTTCCCGAAGAGGTCGGCACGAAGTCCGAGCGGGAAGCCATGGCGCGGATGGCTTTTGTTGCGGAACTGCGCAGCGCCGGCGGGAACGTGGACCAGGCCGTTGACAATTTCTACAAAGCGGCTTTTGAAGATGTTGAGCGCGGGCATCACGGCACGGTCGGCCTCGACGCGGTCGGAAGCGTCCGGGTCGAAGACTACGTCGCGCGCAAAATCGAGCGGGAAGAGCAGCAAGAGCGGGAAGCCCTGGCGGCGCAAAATCAGGTTTTGCAGAACTTGCCGAAGATTGCCGCGGAAAAGCTGAATCCGAAGGAATACGCAGCATATAGGCTCATGATCGATAACGAGCATCTGCTCGATTGGAAGATCGGCAATGACGGCAAGATGCAGTTCCGGGCGAAAACGCTTGACGCCAGCGATCCGGAAAACACAATAGCAAAAATAGTGCAGCGCGAACTGGACTATCAGAACATACGCGGTGCAAACATGCTCGTAGAAACAACGGTCGATAAGCTAAACGGGCTTATGCGCGAAGCCGGCGAAAAAGAAGTGTCGCTGTCTGACGCGGGCCAGACGCGCATGCGGCAGAGCACGCGCGAGATCGTGTCCGACCCCGCCGCGCGGGCGCGCAAGCCGAAGGGGGTTGGGCTGGAATAACGCTTCCGGCCACATGCTGCGTCTGGGCTTCACCGCCCCTGGCACGGTGTGGACGTATCCCGAAAACGATCACACACTGGGTTGACAACGGTGTGTGATCTGAGTAGGATAGTGTTATACCATCTGCGGTGGATGGATACCGCTTCCTGGGATGCGCAGGACAATGAGAGGGACCGGATGGTCCGGTCCCTGGGATGAGAAAAAGGGGATAAAAATGGATATGAACAAGTTTATTCAGCAAGTTACCGCCAACTTCGTCGCCGTCGATCTGCGGAACCAGTCGGCGTCCGCCGCCCGCCGGGATCGGTTGAAGGCCCTTATGAATGGCACTACGGTTACCGAGGGTGGTGTGGTTAAGCGTTACCGCTTCGAGTTTGAGGGGGTCGCGCCGATTACTGAACTGCTCGACCCCGCGTGGTGCGAGCCGGTGGCCCCGGTGACCAGGGTGCTGGTGGTTGAGCCGGCTGAGCAAGCCGATCCGGTTGTCCCGGTGGCTGCCTGACCTGCCTGCATAAATAACGCTTCCTGAGATGCGCAGTAAGCATGAGGGACCGGGTGGTCCGGTCCCGAGAAGAAGGGGGTGGCTTATGAACAAGGTGCACGTGGTAAAGGGTGGTGAACGGGCGGCGGCGGTTTCCCAGAGCATGCGCGCGGTGTCTAGCATCCGGGCGGGGTATCGCACGGAAAACCGGGCGATTTTGGCCCCCGCGGCGGTGCGTCTGCTGTTGCTGGCAGAGCAGATCTCGGCGCCGGACGCGCCGGCGTGGCTGCTTGATCTCGTGAACTGGCGCGGCGATTTGACGCATGGCGGGGCTCTTATGTAATGTTATACCACGACGCTTGGCCGGGATAACGCTTCCGGCGACGCGCAGGGTACATGAGGGGCTGGATCGTCCGGCCCCTCAAGGGGGGTTTACAATGAGCATCCATCCTGGCGCGTGGTACATCCTGCCCAATGCTTTACGCCCCAACAACCGGTCGCTGGACTACCGTGTGCGGGTCACCGCTGCGGACCGGAAAGTGATTCACTTTGAGACTGAACCTGCCCCAGGCCGTGCCAAAGGCACACCGTTGTCTCTGTCGCGAGCGGCCTTCCGCAAACAGGCGACGCCGGCATGAAGATCCCCGCCGACCAGCGCCGCGTGGCGGGCGAGCTAGATCGTCTCAAGCCGCGCTTTGGCATTCTGCCGACCCTGGTGCAAACCAGCCGCAAGTGCGCCGCACGGCGGAAGCGGCATCAGAAGCATCGTGCTCGGGATGTCGAGCGGTGGTGAGCGTTCTGCTGTTTGCCGCCTGTTGATGCCCATCCCCGATAAGTTATATCTCTATTCTCTCGCTGTTTGACAAAAGGGAACGCCAGATAAAGGAACTACGGTCCTGGTATAGCTTATTTGTCCTGACCGCCCGCTACTCTCGTTTGTCCGCCGGAAGCGGGATCGAACTGTCTCAGCGGGATTGGCCGCCCGCGTCCCCGGCAAGCCCGCCCGCGTCCAGGCGGCCTGTCTCTGTCTCGCTCGCCCGCCGGAAGCGGGATTGTCCGCCCTTGTCCTGGCAAGCCCATCCCTATCCAGGCGGCTTGTCTCTGTCTCGCTCGCCAGCCGGAAGCGGGACCGGTTCGCCCTTGTATCCCGTCGTCCCCGGCTTATCGCTTCCGGCCTCGTGCAGTATGCAATGACAATTCTTGAGAGAGGTTCATCGCTATGCACACCAACGCCACGTTACGCAAAATGCTGGACACCATCGGTTGCCGAGCGCCTATCCGTTTCTCGCGGTTCCCGCGCGGCAGCGAAGGGCTGTGCATCCCTTTCCTGGGGATCTACGTCAACCCCAAGTACCGGGCCTTGCCGGATCCCTACCTGCGCGCTGTGGTGTATCACGAAGCCGGACACTGGCGCGACCCCCTGCACTGGCTGTCTCTGCTTGCGGTCCCCGGCCTTTTGGCGGCGCTGTACGCGCTTGTACGCACGGAAAACGTGCTCTGGCTCGACGTGATATACCTGATCATGGCCGCGGGCTATTTCGTCCGGCGGCTCAAGGAACGCCGTGCCGACGCTTTCGCCCGCTGGCACATGCCGGATTACGACCGTTACGACCCGACCGCCAAGCCCAGGTGAAATCTACCCGTTTCGCCGCGCGCTATACCTGTGCATGTCCAGCACAACGAAGCACATCATCGGCCTATCCGGCGGCAAGGATTCCACAGCGACCTTGCTGCTGGCGTGTGATCGTCTGCCGAAGACGGTCATTCAGCCGGTTTTCGTTGACACCGGCAATGAGCATGCCGAGACCTACCGCTACCTCGATTTTCTGGAATCGCATTTTGACCTTCCGATCACGCGCCTGACCCCGGACTTCGGCGAGCAGATAGCGGCCAAGCGCCTGTTCATCGCCCGCGACCAGCGCACCGGAAGGGACAAGCACGGTGTCAAGATCCGCTGGTCGAACCGGCGCAAGCGGGAAGCCCTGGCCGAACTGCATCCATCCGGTAATCCATTTCTCGATCTCTGTCTGTTGAAAGGCATGTTCCCGTCGAACCGGTCCCGCTTTTGTACGGAATACCTGAAAAAGAATGTCTTTGTTTCTTACGTCGATGACCTGGTGCAATCCGGTCAGCGGGTTATTGTGTGGCAGGGCATACGGCGGGATGAATCGGATAAACGGAAAAATGCACGGCTTTTTGAGCGCGTCGGCCCAGGTTTTTATTATTTCCGGCCCTTGGTGGATTGGTCGGAAAAGGACGTTTTCGCCTTCCTCGACGCCAAAGGTGTTTCGCCAAGTCCGCTGTATGAAAACCTGGGCCGCGTATCCTGCGCGCCTTGCATCTACTCGACCAAGCCCGGTTTGCGGGTGATGTTGACGCCGGAAGTGGTCAGCCGGCTGCGCGAATGGGAACGCAGGGTATCGCTGGCCAGCAAAACGGGACGCGCTGCCTTTTTCGCCGGAAAAGAGCTTGCCGGCGCGCGTCTGCATGAAGTCCATCCCCTGACGTTCTGGAACCGGCACAAGATCAACGCTATACAGCACTGGGCAAACAAACCTACGCGGTTCAATTCTAAAGACTGGGCTGGCTTTGAGGCGGAAGAATCGACCTGTTCGTCGGAATGGGGGTTATGTGTTAATCAGCGTGCAAAAGTGAACAGGTGTAGGTAGGAATCAGCGTCGAAAACTGAACACCTGCTACCCTCTCGGGATTTGGCCCGGGAGGTACCTGGAGTGCTTTGCATGGAAACGATTGCCAAGATTCGCCTGCTGTACCACGTTAAGAAGAAGTCCATCAGCGAGATAGCCCAGCAGTTTCGCTTGTCGCGGAACACGGTCTACAAGTACCTGCACCACGATGGAGATGTCCCCAAGTACACCCGCCGGTCCTCGGCGAAGCCCCAACTCGGGCCTCATGAGGCCATTCTGCAGAAGTGG
>JAEHJW020003486.1_pt1 | contig 22574 bp, 45 predicted proteins | sample 9271431 | NCBI WGS metagenome assembly JAEHJW02 | reverse complement strand
TGCAGAGCTTGCTGCCCTCCCGGAGGATGCCGCGGCGCGTGCCTGGGACTGGATCAAGAGTTTTTTCTGACCATGCGCGCCTGGCTCGCCCGGCTTCTTGCTGACCCCAGCGGCGTGCCCGACGATGCGGGCTGCCTGCAGAGCTTGCTGCCCTCCCGGAGGATGCCGCGGCGCGTGCCTGGGACTGGATCAAGAGTTTTTTCTGACCATGCGCGCCTGGCTCGCCCGGCTTCTTGCTGACCCCAGCGGCGTGCCCGACGATGGGCGTGTGGCAGGTCTGCTGATGGTGCTCGGCTACCTATTCCTGTCTGGCTGGAACGTCATCGTTCTGCGCCACGCCTTCGACATGGCGCAGTTCGGAATCGGCGCGGGCACGCTCTCAGGTGGCGTCGGTGCGTGGCTTGGATTCCGGAACGGTAATTGATCGTGCCGGCGCTCTGGTCATGGTGGTGGCTTCCGCTCCTGGCCTGGTGGGGAATCGATGTGCGCCGCATCCAGGCCCGCGCCACGCTGCACATCGTTCGAGAGGGAGATGGGGATGAACATGGCACTGACCGCTAGCTTGTGGTTCGCGGGATTTTGCGTATGCGCATTCGTTCTGCTCTATCTCATGTGGAGGAAATGACATGGACTTCGTGCTGGAGTTGTTCCTCAGCCCGATCAAGTCGGCCATCTCTTGGCTGCTTTCGCATCCACTCGAACTGCTGATCATCGTGCTGCTGCTGGCATGCGGATTTCTCTACTGGCGCAATGACGGCCTCAAGACGGACCTGCTTGCATCGCAGGCCAGTGCAGCGCGCGCCGTGGCAAACACCAAGACCCTGCAGGCGGCCATCAACACGCAGAATGCCGGCGTCGAGCGCATCCTGCAGCAGGGGGTGGCGAATGTCGCCGCCGCGAAAGCGCAAGCCGCTCAGCGCGCCCAGGCGGCGGCGAAGGTGCGCGTGGTCTATCGCACGCGCGTCGAGCGCATCGAGGCCGCGCGGGTGCCGCAGGAATGCGATCAGGCGGCGGCGTGGGCAGCGGGGCAGGCGCAGACATTGATCCAAGGGTGGCAACAGTGAAAACGAAACCCTCTAGGTCACTTTCGTTTACCGGGATTCTGGCCGCGATTTCTTTCGTTCTCGCCGGATGCGCGGCCAATCCACCGACTGTTCAAACGCAGATTGTGAAGGTTCCGGTGCCGGTGCAGGTGCCTTGCCCAGTCCCAACGCTGCCACCGAAGCCTGCGCTCATCACGCCATCCGGCACACCCAGCCAGATCATCAAGGCGCTGGTGGCTGATCTGGCGCTTGTCATGGGCGACGACGACCAGGTACGTGCACTATCGAAATAGACGCGGCCCATCTGTGGCCCAAGCTCCCGGCTAACCCGCATGGATGCTTGGCGTCTGGTGCCTCTTCTGGGCACCACAACACTTTTCACCCCACCGCCTCTTTCGGCGGTGCCCTTGGTGATGATCTTGTACAGGTTGGCCAGCCGCCAAGCTGGATTGTCCAAGTTGGCGGCCAGGGTTGCGGCATCAATCTCCATGACCTGAATCAGTCGTGCCCATGCCGGCGATAGCGATACACGCGCGGCTGTCGCGTCCACAGCCAGTGGTTGCGCGCAAACACCGCGGTGAGCGCGATGTTCATGGGCAGGAAACCCCAGGTGTGCGTGGTGACGATCCACAACAGCCACAGTGCCTGATTGAGCAGGCTCAGAGCCCAAGCATGCCGATGTTTGTTGCCGGCCATGAATGTTGCAGCGACCGTGATGGCGCTGAGCAGCCATGGCAAATCCATTGCGATCCAATCGTTCATGGTTCACCCACTGCGGCACGCGCTGCAGCGATCTGCAGAAGTCCCACCGTGCGCGCAAGGTCCATCTCTGAACCGCCAACGACTTGTCGCCTCAAACTGCCATCTGTGTACTCGATCACCAAAACGACGGTGCGCACATCGGCCGCATCATCTTCCAGCATCCAATCGGCTTGTTCATGCAGATGCTTGGCGATGCTTGGATTGTTTGGGGCGTAGCCCTTGTTTGGAAATGCCTTGATGTTAGCCATCGTCGCCATCCGGATCGGGGTTGGCCACCACACCGAGCACGTTGCCGTTGAGCGACTTGAGCAACGCGGTGAGCGGGCACAAGGACCTCAAGATGCTCAGCACGGTCTACTACCGCGAGGACCCTGCGAATCTGGCGGCGAAGCTGGACTGATGGCGTTAATGGCTGCACACTTGCTGCACACGGGCGCCGTCTGCTCCACTGGGCCTTTCTTGGTTCGCGCCGTCAATCGAATCGTCTGGCCGCTCAGTTCCTGCGGTGTTTTCCAACGTCCGCATTTCCCGCATTCCACTTGCTTTATGCCAGCCCGGCGCTGAACATCAGCCCACTCGTGCCACTCCAAATAGCCGTCTGGTGGCAAGTCTCCGGGCTTATAGGTATCTTGCACCAAGATGCAGGCCACTTTCATCATTGCCCCTCCGCCCATTCGATGACTTCCTGCGCTTTCCACCGCCTGCCCTTGTCGCCAGTGCCGATATGTCGCGACTTGGGGAAATCGGGCCGACACGCGATGCGCGCCAAGAAGTGCGCCGTGCTGTAGCTCAGGTATTGCGCGCACGCCTCGGCTGACCACAATCGCTTGTCAGCCGGGATGCCTGTCTGGATCGCGTGCGTCAGGCGGTCCACGGCGTCCAGCAGCGGGGCGAGATCAGGGGTCATGTGTCGGCCTCCATCGCTGATTGCTCGATCCCGTGTTTGCGTTCGATCTCAAGCGCAAACGACCTCATTTGCTCCGCACATCGCCACATCTTGTCAGACTGCTTCACGATCGATGGAATGTCTTTATGCCGTGCAAGCATTTCGTTGCGGTGTGCCATGAGCGTTTTAGCAACTTGGTGAATGTTCCACGCCATCGCCATCGCCTCGGACTTTGAGATCTTGCTCATTTCGGCTCCTTCTTGAACCCAGGTCCGGCAGGGTTTCCATCACGTCGTAGGGTTTGATCTCAGCCATTTCAATGCTCCTGGTGGGTAAAAAATTGGTGGGGAGGAAAATCCGGCTTCACGGCACCGGGGCGGTCGTTGTGGCTACTGGCTCAACCGCTTTCTGCCTATACCTGCTCCGCGCTTTCGCGTGATAGCCGCAGGTGCTTGGACGTATCCCGGCGTCCTCCCCGAAACTGTCGGTCTGTTTGTTGTCGCGCTCATGCTGCCTCCTTTTCAATGAATCCAGACCGCATCACACGATCCATCAGGGATTGCGCCGCATCTTCGGCCTCGGCGATGGCCACGGCGAGGCTTGCAATGAATGCGTCGTCTCGCTTCACGCGGCGAATAAACAGTTGGTGCGATTCCGGCATGCGCGGATCAAAGGAAACAAAATCCCACCATTCGCGCCCGGTCACCCACATGCTCCCCTGGATCTGCGGGACGTATTCAGCGGGCACGCCTTCGACGAATCGCTCAAGGTGCACAATCGAGGACTTCGGGCACTTCATTTCAAGGCCGCCATCAGATCCAACCAGGCCATCCGGTGAGCATCCGACAAAAGGGAATTTCGGATGCTGGATGAATTCCGATTCCTCGACTGCAAGCCCGGTTTCGAGTTCATAGGCCTGACGGGCGAACGGCTCGACATCCGTTCCCCATTGCAGAGCAAACCCGGTCGGCCCCTCCATGGGCTGCTGAGTCAGCCGCTCTACGACGACTTGCCAGATCAGCTCATGCCACGCCTTGAGCTTTTCGCCCGTTTTCTTGTTCCGGGCCAGCACGTCCACGAATCGAGAACCCGTGAACTTGCCGCAGCGTTGCGCATGCCATTCATCCGTGCGTTGCTCAATCATTGCCTGCTCCTTCATGTGCAGGAGCCACAGCAAGACCGCGTATCCGCTCAATCTCATCCTCCACGGTTGCCAGTTGGCTCTTGTTGAGAAGTGCGATCTTTTCGTTGAGTGAATCCAGGCCTTCGTTTTGTGCGATGTCCTCAAGCTTCGGAATCAACTTCGCACGCATGGCCGCTTTCTTCTCGTCAAGCGCGATGGTTGCGACATCCGCACCACCAGATCGCGAGCGTGATGCGAATTCAATGCCTTCATCCAACTCGACATTCAAGTGTTGAATGGCCATATTCAGCCGCTCGTTCTTGGGCCAGAGCTTCGAGGCGCGTTTTATGACGGTCTTTTTTGCCATTTCGCCCGGATCCGTAACCCAGGGGCAAGATGCCTTCTTGTTGATCCATGCTTTCCAGGCCTGAGAGCGATCCCGGATTGCATTGATGTCCTCGATGCTCATGGCGTCGCACAGATATTCACCCCCTGGCGTCTTGGCCACCACGTAAGCCCCAATCACTTCGCCGCGTTTTTTGGCAAATGGATTGAACTTGTGCTTTGGCATCGTGCCCGGCTCACCCATCTCGAATGCGTCTGCTGTGTAGACCAGTTCGCTCTTAGCCCACACGATGGAGCCGGATTGGGTCGCCAGATCGACCAGGCCGATATAACTGATGTCCAGACAGATCTTGCGGTCGCGCGGCACCAGATAAGCCTGTTTGCGGGCCGGATTCAGGCTGATGCCGATGGCAGCCACGTTCGTAACTGCGTTGATGACCGACTGCCGGTTTTCCAGCGCCACCTTCAAGAGATAGTCATTGCTCTCGAGCTGCTGCACGGCGAAACCGGCTTCAACCTCGAAATTCAGGTTGTTGTTGCTCAGGCGAGCCTGGAACGTATCGCGCAGGCGGTAAATCTCATCGGAAAGCACTTCGATGTCATTGCTCATGATTACTCCTTCTGGATCGACTCTGGATCCGTGTTAAACATCCATTGCGGCTCAATCTCGGGTTCTTCGTCATTACCCTGTTCATCCAGCGCATCGAGCAGCGGGTCAAAGAATTCTCGCTTGACCTCCGCGGCTACTCTGTAATAGCGTGGTCGGCTCATATCTTTCTCCTTGCGTGCCACCCCGGCGCTCCCTCGATTACAAGACCGCCCCAGCCACGCGCCCGGAGATAGGCGCGCAGCCACTTTCGTTGCATATCGGGGTCGCGCCACAGCTTGCGGGCCATCTTGCGCAGGCACAGCAGGCTGCGCGGGGATTCGTTGATGTTCATCGCATCGCCCCCACAACCAGAAGCACCACGATGGCAAAGATTCCCACCACGCTTGATCGGCCGTTGTTCATGGTTTTGAACCTCCAATGAATCGGTTGCCATCCGCGATGGCCATCTTGGTGCATGGGTAGCCGTGAACGCGATGCTCAACACGGTCCTTGTCGGCCACCAGGTTGAAATAGAAAAGGCCGAGATTCTTGCCGGGAGCGCGCTGCAACTGCTTATTGCAGTACCAGCAAAACGAGGGCGATCCAGACCCCTGAATCATTCGATTGCTCATCGCATCATCCCCAGCGCCAGCAGCGCAATGAGTCCAACGATGCCCAGCACGCTCGCCCACAGAATCACACGATCCCACCAGGCTGCACGGCGCCTGTGCTCGCGCCACTCGGCTGCGCGCCAGTTGATGGCCTCGAGCTGCTGCACCGTCTCCGGCATGTCGTGCAGTTGCAGCAGGTCGGCGCGGGCGTGCGCGGCCTCAATCTCGGCTTGTGTCAAAGGCCAGATGTCCATTTCAGTTTTCCCCCACGATGCGCAGAAATTCGGTTTTTTGCGCGTCCCAGGCTGCGTCCCTGGCTGCGTCCCTGGCTGCGGCCCTGGCTGCGGCCCAGGCTGCGGCCCTGGCTGCGGCCCTGGCTGCGGCCCAGGCTGCGGCCCTGGCTGCGGCCCAGGCTGCGGCCCAGGCTGCGTCCCTGGCTGCGGCCCTGGCTGCGGCCCAGGCTGCGGCCCAGGCTGCGTCCCTGGCTGCGTCGCTGGCTGCGGCCCTGGCTGCGTCCCTGGCTGCGTCGCTGGCTGCTCTTAATTCAGCATCCGTTGCCAAGCCATGCGCGTGTCGATCGGCGACATCCAGAGCCGCGCGGCTCCGAGGGTCAATCAATAGGTGCTCAATTTGTCGACAGCACCAGACGGCAAATAGGCGCCACTCTTTTGCATGCTGAGGCTCGGCTCGGCAGCACCACAGCGCATCGTCCAGGCCGTTAATAGTGACGATTTGTGCGAACGGCAGCGGTTCGTCATCAGCTTGCGTTTTTCCAAGCCCCATGAGCAATTGTTTCCAGCCGTCGATACAAGGGGAGTGCTCGCGAATGCGGTTGAGTGTGGTTGTAATCATCAATTTCTCCAGATCGAGATGGCGAGATATGCGAGCAGCCACAACACAGCGCCGCAAAGTGCCAGTGTGGTGATCCAGGTGCCGATCAGCAGCCAGTCCAGGCGTCGATGCCAGGGCAGCACATGCGTCGGGCACGCGAGTCCGCAAGTCGGGCAGATGGTGGTTTTCATGCGACGCTCCAGCGGGCATCCGAAATGACGTGCTCGCGCTCATCCGCTTCGTCGTCCAGGCGCTGCGCAACGATGGCCTGCTCCAACTGCGTGATAGGCAGCAGAGCGTGCTTCTCAAACCATTGCGCAACGTGGGCGCCGATCAGCGCGAAGTCGGCATCGGTCATGTCCTCGATGCGTTTGCCGCGCGCCAGGAACGTGAGCGCTACGTTGTCGAGGCAGTCATCGGTGTTCGGGTATTCGTCTTGGCCGCTCTCAAGCGTGGCCATCGCCGTGAACAGGCTGCACGTCTCGGCAGTGCGCGCTTGCAGGGCTTGGCGCACTTGGTCTTCGGTCGGGACATCGGGCCACTCGTGGGTGATGCGGCTGCCGCGTTGAACGGTGATCTGCATGGTGTTCCCTTCACGTAGCTTTGACTTCAGATTAGAGCGGCGCCGAATACAACTCTGCGTGCAACTGCAGCAATTCCAGCGCGACCAGATATTCGCGGGAAAAAGCATTGCCGCCGTGCGCGAATTTCAGGGCTGCCTTGAACTCATCGGGTGTGCCAAAAAAGCACCCGGCACGCACGCGCAAACCCTTGTTGGTAACAAAACCAAAAAACACATCGGCACGCGATCCGATGGGGCCAATGACTAGGATTGGCCGTTTACCGACGAGTATCAACTCGTCGTCCAGGTTCGCGCCACCCAGGTCCGCGCCGCCCAGGTTCGCGCCGCCCAGGTTCGCGCCGCGCAGGTTCGCGCCACCCAGGTCCGCGCCGCGCAGGTTCGCGCCGCCCAGGTCCGCGTCGCGCAGGTCCGCGTCGCGCAGGTCCGCGCCGCCCAGGTTCGCGCCGCGCAGGTTCGCGCCGCGCAGGTTCGCACCGCGCAGGTACGCGCCGCGCAGGTCCGCGCCACCCAGGTCCGCGCCGCCCAGGTTCGCGCCGCCCAGGTCCGCGTCGCGCAGGTCCGCGTCGCCCAGGTTCGCGCCGCGCAGGTTCGCGCCGCGCAGGTTCGCACCGCGCAGGTACGCGCCGCGCAGGTACGCGCCACCCAGGTCCGCGCCGCCCAGGTTCGCGCCGCCCAGGTCCGCGTCGCGCAGGTCCGCGTCGCGCAGGTCCGCGACGCGCAGGTCCGCGACGCGCAGGTACGCGACGCGCAGGTACGCGCCGCGCAGGTACGCGCCGCGCAGGTCCGCGCCGCCCAGGTACGCGCCGCGCAGGTACGCGTCGCGCAGGTTCGCGCCACCCAGGTCCGCGCAATCACTTACGGCCTTTTCCAGCGCTGCTCGCTGATGCATGCCGCTTGCTGTGTTATCTGGAATTTCGGCTATGTAGAGCGTTTCGCCAGCGATGGACTTGATCTCGACTTTCATGGTTTCCCCTTGCTTTGATGCAATGCTTAATAAATGACTTGGATGACAAGCCAGATCAGCCGGTGTTGCGCGCTTGGCCCAGGCTTGAATATGCTCGAGAGTCATGGCTTCACAATCTCCAGGTGCAGTGGTTTTTGATTTGGGGCGCTGAATGTCATGACTCTTTGTGCGCCGCAGGGACGAACTGAAACCACGCGGCCGGCTCTGCAAATGAACTCTGCAGAGGTGCTCATCGCATGCGATTCATAGAGATCGACTTTCTCGAAATCAAGAGCGCCGTCGAGATCGAAAAGCTGAATAAGGGCGTTAAGGTCCATCGTCCGGCTCAGGCGAATAGGGCATCGATTTCGCGAGAAACAGAAGCTTTGACACTGGCCTGCGCAGCGAGCCGCTCGGTGTGACGGCGATGCACGACTATCGCGTCCCGCGCTTCATCCGGCGTGATGCGCGTGCAGCCGTTATGGGGGATGAAGGCGTACAGCTTGTCGCCTGAGGCGTTGGCGCAGATGTATAGGTCAGGCAACCCGTCCCCAGGCGTGAAGCACTTGGATTTGATGGTGACGGTCATGAAGCCAGCGCGGACTGTGTTGCCGACTTCCCAGGACTGCTTGCTGTTGCAGATCATCTCGTTCCCCTTTTGAGCATCTCGATTGCGATGCGTTAAGGGGAAGCTTAGTTGACTAAAGATCAAAAATCAAGCTAACTAAGATTTTTGAGCAAATATTAGGGAAATCACTTAGATTGGGCCCGCTGCATAGATGCAAAAAAGCCGCCCGGAGGCGGCTGAAATGTCTTCGCTTACCGTGCTTGCGTTCTTAGACTTAGTGAACTAAGCTTGCGGCATGCTGAAACATGAAGCCATTGATTTGCTGGGAGGTACCGTCGGCGCAGCCGCCGATGCGATCGGTGTGACACCAGCCGCCATCTCCCAGTGGCCTGATGAATTGCCCCCGCGCTTGGTTGATCGGGTGCAGGCTGCTCTCTGGCGCGGCGCGCATGGATTAATTCCATCTGCCGAGCGCGACGATGCACCCAAAATGCGGGAGGGCGCCTGACATGACCAGGTACGCCAATCCCATTGCACGCCTCCTGGGTTTCCTTCTCGTGGACTGCGAGCCGGCCTGGGTGGTGAACGCCAAGGCTCGCATCGCCGAGCGGAGGATTCGCCAGATGTTCAATGAACCGCCGATCGATCCCATGACATGCAGGTTCATCCTGTTCGGTGATCCAGCCACTGATGAGCCGTTGACAGTCCAACGGTCACGTAAGGCGAATCCACGCACGCCAGCAGAAACCGATCTCTTGGCCCCTTCGCAAGATCGAGGGCACGACTGATGGCATCGATGTCTCCTTCGAGCAGAACGCAAAGCGCCGTAACGTCTGGCGAGACGAGTACCGGCTCGGTGTTGGAGACCAGTTTGAGCGTTGACAACAACCGCTTGAACAGATCGGCAAGCGCCTTTTTGTCCCGCTTTTCGTCCGGAAAGAGGACCAGCAACAATGCGTCGTTTCGATTTTCCATGCGCGCCCCTTCCGGCTCGGCAGCTGTGAGAAGCCCCGATTCTCGCCGGAAGTGCGGCGCCCGCCCCGCATTTGCAGTTGTCTCCCCCTGCGCCTTCGGGCGCTTTGCCCACCCCGTGAACACATCCGGGGTGGGCGTTTTTTTTCTGCACGGATGACATGGCGGACACCGTGGAAATCCGCCTCGAAATGCCCCGTGACGAAATTGCCGTGCTCGACGGGTTCGTCAACGCGACGGGAGACTCGAGGGCTGAGGTCATCCGGGGAATCCTGGGCGAGTGGAGCGCGAAGCAGCGCCGTATCGCCATTTCAGTCTGCCGGACTGCCGGCATCAATCCACGCGATGCGGATACCGGGCGGAGGTAAGCCGGATGCGAACCGTCATCCTCTCGACGCCACGCGGAATCGTCGGTGCGACACCAGCGGACGAAACCGCGTTCCGCAAGTTCAAGGCCCGCATTCTCAAGCTCAAGAGCAAGCCTGGTGAATGGCTACGGATCGAGTTCAGCAGCCCGCGCCATCTCAAGCACCACCGAAAATTTTTCGCCTTGCTGCAAATGATTTCCGAGAACTCAGAGGTCTACGACACCGCCGAAAAAGCGCTGGTAGCCGTGAAGCTCTGCACCGGCTATGCCGATCCCCTGATCCATCCGGAAACCGGCGAAGTGCTGATGATTCCGCGCTCGATTGCGTTTGAGAACCTCGGCCAGGAAGATTTCGAGCGGTTTTACGAGGCTGCACTCGCGGCTGTGTCGTCACACATCGTCCCGCATCTAAGGCCCGAAGATCGGGACCGCGTGCTCGCGGAAATCGTGGAGGGGTGGGCATGACGTTCCGCTCCGAATCCCTGCGCCGAGCCGTGGCCACGCTGGAATGCATGCGCTGTGGCCGTCAGGGCGCCACACAGGCCTCTCACAGCAATCAGCTTAGAGATGGAAAAGGACGAGGGCTCAAAGCCTCGGACGCCGCCATCGCAGCCCTTTGCGTTGGGTGCCATACCGAGATTGACCAGGGCCGCGACATGAGCAAGCAGGAGCGGCGCGAAGCCTGGGACGAGGCCCATCGCGCCACGATGCGGGCACTCATCGAACGCGACATGCTGAGGGTCGCCCTATGAATTGGCAACGCTACACCAACCGCATGAATACCTGGCGCGCGCTGAATCCTGCTGCGTCGCCCGACGAATACGAAGCCGCATCGCTGGCGATTGAGCGCGATGTGGCGGACAAGTCACGCACGCTAGATCGACGGATCGAAAAGCAGGATGCCACACCTGCCTGCGTTGCGTCCATTCCTGTGGGTTCTGCTAAGTGGCAATGATGAATTTTTTTAAGCTTTACATCGGCGACTATCAGCGCGACACCGCGCATCTTTCGATTGCCGAGCATGGCGCGTATTTGCTCATGCTACAGCACTACTACGCGACCGAGAATCCGCTACCAATCGGGAAGGCCCTGCACCGCATGTTGCGTGTGCAGGATAAGGCCGAGCGTGACGCCGTTGACTCTGTTGTGACGAAATTCTGGACCGAATCGGAGGACGGTTTGATCAATGTTCGGGCTGATGCCGAGATCCGAAAGGCCGACCATCAGCGAACCGTCAACCGTGAAATTGGAAAGCGAGGCGGTAGGCCAAAACAAACCGAACAAATAACCGAATCGGTTTCATGTTCGGTTATTGGTTCGGTTAGCGAATCGGAACCGAACGATAACCCTAACCAGACACCAGACAAAAGAAAGAACCTAAAACCCCCCCAACCCCCCAAGGGGGGCAGACAACCGATCAGCTTCAAAGCGTGGCTTGCAGAACTCAAGCTCAAGGCTGAAAAGCCAATCCCTCCGGATGATCCCGTTTTCGACTACTGCTCGAAAGTTGGCATTCCCGAGGAATTCCTGACGCTGCACTGGCGGCTTTTCAAGGCCAAATACCTCGAAGTCGACAAGCGGCAGCGAGACTGGCGGCGCGTCTTGCGCAACTCGGTTCGCGGCAACTGGCTACGGGTTTGGTACGTCGGCCAGACGGGTGAGGCCACGCTCACAACGGTTGGCATACAAGCCCAACGCGAATTCGGGGAGGCGGCATGAACCGCGACGACGACACCCTGCAGGCCGAATACGCCGTTGTGGGCGGCTTGATGCTGCACCCGGACCAGGCCATTGTGATCGACGACTGCGGGCTAACTGCAGAGCATTTCGGCGACTTGCAAATGCGCCATGCGTTCGGATCGATCTGCGCGCTCCTTGAGGATGGCAAAGGCGTGGATGTGATCGCGGTCTACGACGACATGCAGGCGCGCCACTTGGCGCCTGACCTGGCCGAACTTACGACCGCGCAGTACAGCATCAATTCCGTGCGCTCAGTCCGGATTGCCGCCGAAACGCTGGCGAAGGCCCGCAGCCGACGCGAGATCATCCAGGCGCTTTCGGCCGCCCTGGACGTGGCCAGCAACTCTACAGACCCAGCCAAATCGCTGGATGCGGCACAGGGGATGCTGGCGAAACTGCAGGCCGATGTCGGGCGCAAAGAGCCGAAGCTGGCGAGTGAGTTGGCTGATGATCGGCTCGACTACTACGACCGGCTGCTGCGCGGCGATCACGTCAACGATGCGATGCCGACGCACATCCCGGCGCTCGACAAAGCGCTCAATGGCGGCTTGCAAGTCGGCCGGCTCTACATCCTCGCGGCACGGCCGAGCGTTGGAAAATCATCCTTCGGTCAATGGCTTGCGCTCTCGCTGGCGAAGGCCCGCTCACCGGCGCTGTTCCTGAGCCTTGAAATGCCGGGATACGAGGTCATTGACCGCGCAGTATCGAGCCTCGGGAAAGCGTCCTACGATGTTATCCAGACCGGCGCAGGCGCCAAGGACGAGGACTGGACGGCCCTCGCAGACGGCATCGAGCGCCTCAAGGGACTGCCGTTTTACGTGGACGACCAAGCGGGACTGACGCTTGCCCACATCCGGGCCAAAGCACATGCGATCAAGCGTCGCGGTCTGAAGCTGCTGGTGCTGGACTACCTGCAGCTCTGCGCAGGAATCGGAGACAACCGCAACGCGGAAATCGAGGGCTTGACTAAGGGCCTCAAGACGCTGGCGAAAGAGCTGGAAATCGCCGTGATCGTTCTCTCGCAGCTCAATCGCGAAGTCGAGAAACGTGCCGGAGGGCGCCCGCAGCTCAGCGATTTGCGCGACTCAGGCGCCATTGAGCAGGACGCCGATGTCGTGATGTTCCTCTGGCGCATGAAAAGCGAGTCCGAGATTGGCGCCTCGATTGAGAAGAACCGGCAGGGGCGTCGAACTGATTTTGTGCTGCACTTTGACGGCGACCATCAGCGTTGGGCGCAGTCCACGTCGAACCTGTCCGATCTGCTCACCAAAGAGCCGCCCAAGTCCCGCAGGGGGTACGACTGATGTGCGGCGAACTCCCCTGCGCTCCTATGCGCCCAGCATGCACCTGGTCGCCAGAGCACAAGGCCACATGCCTGGCGCGCTATCGAGAGGCCACGCGCTTGCTGACCTTGCGCGCATCGGATTGGGACGCAGCGGTGCGCGAGCTACACGCTTACGACGCGGCCCATGGCGCGGCCGCAGGAAAGTTGCTGAGATCTGAAATCAAGCGGCAAAACCAAGGAGAGAAACTTTGAAACCCAATCAAGAAAAACTCGAGTTTTTGCTCGAACTCATCACACGAAACGGTCCACTCACGACGACCGATTTGATGTGCATGAGCGGATTTTCTCAATCAAGTTGCTGTCATTATTTGCACACACTCCTTCTCGAAAAATCGATCCATGCGGCATCGGAACGGGGACATGGCCTCGGCTACATTTTTGGCTACGCCGCAGGCTGGAAAGACACGCCGACCGCTCAAAAAGCTCTAAAAATCGTTCAGGAAAATCCCGCCGTCTCCCACGTCAACACTGCGCCACCGACGATCACGTGACACGGCATGCTGGCGATGATCTGGCACACGGCTGGGCGCAAGATGCCTCCCGAGAAGGTCTCTTTGCTGCGCGCGCCGGAGGTTGACCGCGATAAGGTACGCAAGCTGATTGAGCAGGCCAGGGCCAAGCTGACTCGGAGTGCAGCATGAACGCGATCGACAAAGCATCCGTGGAGACGTTGCGCTTTCACATCCCGGGCGAACCCATCGCCAAAGGGCGCCCTCGCAGCTTCGTGCGCAATGGGCACGTCGCGCATTACACGCCCGAGAAAACTGCACGCTACGAGAACCTGGTGCGCCTGGCTGCGCAGCAGGCCATGGCCGGGGATGCGCCGCGCGAGGGGGCAGTCCGCCTAACAGTCGCCGCCGTGTTCGCCATCCCGGCCAGTTGGAGCAAGAAGCGCCAGGCCGAAGCCGTACGCGCGCCCGTCACCAAGCGCCCCGACCTCGATAACGTGGTCAAGGCCATCAAGGACGGCTGCAACGGCGTGCTCTGGCGAGACGACTGCCAGGTGGCGTGCTTGATCGCCACCAAGACCTTCGGGGAGATCCCAGGCGTCTTGGTTTGTGTGGACGATTTTTCAGAATGATCGCGGAAGGGATCATGGACTGCGCTGAAAAATCGACAGTCTTCGCGCAGGGTTCCGAGCTGGGCGCGGTACGCACCCTGGCCGAACGCGTTTACCGCAAGGTACAGGCCATGGGAACGCGTCAGGTGCGGCTGTGGCACGGCATGGCGCTGACCTATCCCTACCCTTGCAGGCGCGGCTACGGCACGCGTGGTGAGCTGGTTGGCATCTACACCATCACGACGCGCTTGGAATGGATCGAGGCCGATCTGTTCCATGTGCTGGGTGATAGTTTGCCTTCCTGCCGTGCACGCTGACGCGGATCATGCGGCCGTTGCAATCGAATCGCTCAGGCCTCCGGGAGACCGCCATGCCATCAAGACGGGAGGGCGAAAAGCTCTCCGAATTCATCGGCCGATTCGTCGGCTCCAAGCGCGAGGAGGGCAAATTTCCCAAGCTCAAGCAGCGCCTGGCGGTCGGTTACGCCGAGGCTCGCGAGCAAGCCAAAAAGGAGAGGCGCCATGCCGCGTGACGTGAACGGGATTGCCCGAAAGACCAAGGAAGACGAGGAACGCGAACGCCGCTGCCAGGCCGAGGAGGACTTCCGCACGCTCTCGCGCGCCGCCGAGATCCATGCCGACAAGGACCGCAAGGCGGCCGTGCTGGAGATGCACGCCGACCACGCCGACATGCTGCGCAAGATGTTCGGCGACGATGGCATGGGCAAGAAAGGCGAGAAGGGTCAGGAGTCCGACAAGTGACGATCCTCAAGGCCCCGGATGGACGCTCTGGCGAGCTGTCCCACGCTTCGTCGACCTACGTGCGCTCCGACGAGAATATCCGGTGCCTGCGCGACCAGATCGTCGTTGAACCGCTGCCGGTCGAGCACTCCAAACTGCTGGCTGTGGTCGAGCACACCAAGCCGCTGCGTGGCATCGTCAAGGCTGTGGGGCCTGGTCACTATCCGATGTGCTACGACCACCCGGACAAGCATCGCCGCACGAAGATGTGGCGCTCCACCACCTTCCAACCAACCCAAGTCAAGGTTGGTGACATCGTGGAGCTGGGCGGCATTCGCGAGAACGGCCGGATCATGGGCTACGCGTTTCCGCAGATTCTGTGGGGCGACAAGGTGCACGTCATCGCCCGCGAGGCGGACGTGTCGGCCATCGTGACGCCCGAGGCGGAGGAGTCTACGGCATGACCTGGAAGTCCAAGACGCAGAGGGCCAACAACACGCTGAGCCTGGACATGCGCTGCGACGCGGGACGCGCGTTGGTGCAGGTTGATATCGCCGACCTGTCCGATCTCGACAAGGCGTGGCTGTTTCGGTTGCTGCAGGGGGCGCGACGTGGACGCCAGGTTTCGTTCGGCGTGGCCAGTCCCGAGCCTGCCACCCAGGTCGTGACCTTTACCTTCGGAGCCCACGTATGAAACGCCGCACCAAAGCCATCGTCGAGGCCGAGCGTCAGGCGCTGCTTGGAACCAAGACATCCGTTTCGGCCCCCGAATACGTCGAGGACAACGCGCAGCCAGCCATCGCATCCTCGATTTTTCCCGAGGAAGATCCGGCTCCGCTGCCGCCATCCGACTGGCGCAAGGGCGCGTTGCTCAATGTGCGCAACTACGGCGCCGAGTACGTGGTGACGCTGTACCCCGAGGAGGTCGACCAGGAGCACCCAGAGCGCGCGCTGCGCTTCACGAACGTCGCGCGCTGCCAGGACTTCATCTCGGCTTGGTACGCACGCGAAAGTCCAGACCCGAGGGCGCTGCGATGAAGCCAGTCGAGCGCAAAGGCCCGGGCCGCAAGAGCAATTACACCAAGGTCATCGGCGAGCAGATCTGCGCACGCGTGGCCGAGGGCGAGAACCTGCGATCGATCTGCACAGACCTGGGGATCAAATGGCGCGCCGTCTACCGCTGGATCAAGACGAACGAGGCGTTCGCCGAGGCCTATCAGCTCGCGCGCGACGTGGGCGAGGACGCCATCGCATCCGAGTGCCTGGAGATCGCCGACAACGGGCGCAACGACTGGATGGAGCGCCAGGACGACAAGGGAGGCCCCGGCTGGGTGTTCAACGGCGAAAACGTGCAGCGCTCCAAGCTACGCGTCGAGACGCGCTTGAAACTGCTCGCGAAGTGGAATCCCAAGCGATGGGGTGACCGCATCACGCATGCGGGCGATGCGAACGCTCCGGTGCAGCTCGTGCTCAATGGGTCGGATGTGCATGGCTGAGTTTCGCCTCACCCCGCGCCAGGAACAGGCCCAGGAGATCCTGAACGGGCGCGCAACACACGTCATGCTCGCCGGCGGCAGCCGCTCGGGCAAAACCTTCCAGATCATCCGCAAGCAGGTGCAAAGGCGCCTCAAAGCTCCGGGCTCGCGCGGGGCTGTGCTGCGCTTTCGCACCGGCCATGTGCGCCAGTCGGTCGTGCTCGACACGTTCCCGACCGTCATGGCGAAGTGCTTCCCAGGGGTCGAATATGACTTGAACAAGTCCGACCTGTACGCGCTGTTCCCGGGCGGAAGCGAACTGTGGTTCTCCGGTCTGGACGACAAGAAGCGCGTGGAGAAGGTGCTGGGCAAGGAGTACGCCGACATCTTCCTCAACGAGTGCAGCCAGATCCCCTACGAGAGCCGCAACTTCGCGGTCACGCGCTTGGCTCAGAAGGTGGCCGACCGAGCGACCGGTCGCGACCTGGTGCTGAAGATGTACTACGACGAAAACCCTCCGACGAAGGGGCACTGGACCTACAAGATGTTCCGGCTGCACCAAGACCCGGAGACGCGTCGCGCGCTCGATCAGGAGGACTTTGCGTTCTTCCAGATCAATCCCCGAGACAACCAGGCCAACATCTCTGCGGACTACATCAAGACGCTGGAATCGCTGCCGGAGCGTCTGCGCAAGCGTTTCCTGGAGGGCGAATTCGGCGAGGACGCTCCGAACGCCCTGTTCCGCGAGGAATGGTTCGAGCGCTGGCGCAACCTGGACGACGAACTGCCCGACATGCTGCGCATCGTGGTGGCCGTCGATCCTTCTGGAGCCGGGGACGATGACAATTTCGACAACGACGCCATCGGCATCGTGGTGGCAGGCCTGGGCCTGGACGGCAACGGTTATGTCCTGGAGGACCTGACCTGCAAAGCTGGTCCTGGTGTGTGGGGAAAGGTCGCGACGGATGCCTATGAGCGGTGGGAGGCGGACCGGATCGTGGCCGAAGTCAACTTCGGGGGTGCCATGGTGCAGCACGTCATCCGCGCCGCGCGAGCCAACACGCCATACCGCGCGGTGAAAGCGAGCCGCGGCAAGGCAGTGCGCGCCGAGCCCATCAGCGCCCTGGCCGAGTCGGGAAAAGTGCGCATGGCCGGCATCTTTCGCGAGCTCGAAGACGAGCTTTGCGGCTTCACGACGCACGGCTACATGGGCGAGAACAGCCCGAACCGGGCCGACGCCATGGTGTGGGCCTTCGCCGACCTGTTCCCCGAGCTGACCAAGCCGCGCGAGGTGATCGTCCCGCCCGCCCCTAAGATCATCCATCGACGCGCCGGCACGGGCTGGATGCGTAACCTCTGAAAGCCAGAAACATGGATCAAGACAACAGCCCGGCACCGCCAGTGCAGCGAACCGAAGAGGACCGCGAGTTCGCAGCCATCAAGGAATCCGACATCTGGGAGGAGGCGCGCGATCGGCTCAAGATCGCCACAGACGCCTACTCCGACAACCGCAAGCGAGCCAAGGCCGCGATGCTGTTCCGCGACGGCGAGCAATGGGAGGATGACCCCACGCCGGTGGACCAGGACACGCCAGAGCTGGTCATCAACCTGACTGACGCTTATGTGCGCCGCGTGGTCAACAACATCAAGCAGCAGCGCCCGCGGGGGAAATGCCATCCTGTCGGGGACGGCGCGGACGTGGAGATCGCCGAGATCATCAACGGCATCGGACGCCACGTCGAGGTGCGCTCGGAGGCCGACATCGCCTACGACCTGGCCGGCGAGCGCGCGGTGGACGCAGGCGAGGGCTACTTCCGGCTGATCGCCGAATTCGTGGCGCCCGACAGCTTCCAGAAGGATCTGCGCATCGTGCCGATCCGCAACATCTTCTCGGTGTTCATGGACCCTTCGGCCATCATGCCGAGCGGATCGGACCAGAACTGGTGCGTCATTTCCGTGAAGATGAAGCGCCAGGAATACCGCCGCCGCTACCCGAATGCGCCGAACGTCAACTGGAACGACATCGACCGCGATGCCGGCCGGCTGGACTGGGAAGACAAAGAGGAAATCCGGCTGGCTGAGTATTTCCGCATCCGCGAGATGCCGGAAAAGCTCTACCTGATCCGGGGGAACAACGAAGAGCACACGCTGTACCGCTCACAGCTGCCGCGTCGGGCGGATGGACGCGTGGTGATGGATGACGTGGTTGAACGTCTGGCCGAGCGCGGGCTGCGCATCGATGGCGAGCGCGACTCGGTGCGCCGCCGGGTCGAGTGGTTCCGGCTCAATGGCACCAGCGTGGTCGAGCGCCAACAGATCCCGGGAACTTACATCCCGGTGTTCCGCGTCGATGGCAACGTGATGGACATCGATGGCCGCATTCGCCGGCGCGGCATGGTGCAGGCCATGATGGATCCGCAGCGCATGGTGAACTATGGCGAGGTCGCCAAGATTTTGCGTCTTGGAATTGCCCCCAAAGCCCCATGGGTAGGCGCCGAGGGTCAGTTCGACGGGCACCCCGAGTGGGACGATGCCAACCAGAAGGCCTACTCCAAGCTCGTCTACAAGCCGATCACGATCGAGACGAACAGCCTCCCGATCATGATCCCGCCGCCTCAGCGCCAGCCTCCGGCCCAGATCGAAGCAGGGTTTTCGGAGTTCGTGCAGGGGATGCGCGCCAACCTGGCGGCCGTGGCCGGGATGCCCAATGAGCCAGGCCAGGACGAGCAGGGTGTGGTGGTCTCAGGACGCGCCATCGCTCGCCGGCAATGGCTTTCCGACCAGTCCCACTTCCAGTACTACGACCACCTGACGCAGGCGATTGCCCAGTGCTGGCGCGTCATGGTCGAGTGGATCCCGGTCTACTACTCCGAGTCCAGGATGCAGCGCATCATCGGCGAGGATTCCACCCCGCAGATGGTGCCGATCAACCAGCGCGAGACGAGCCAGGACGGCGCGGTGGCGCGCGTGAAGAACGATCTGTCAGTCGGACGCTATGACGTGGTGATGGACACCGGACCGGGCTACGAGACCAAGCGCGAGGAAGGAGCGAGCAACCTGCTCGAGATGGTCAAGATCCCGGCCTTGGCCGAAATCATCGCTCAGCGCGCACCAGACCTGGTGTTCCGCGCCATCGACCATCCGTACATGCAGGAGCTGGCTGACCGGCTGCTGGCGGCCACGCCCGAGGGACTCAAAAAGGTCATCGAGGGTATGTCGAGCCGCGCCAAGGGGGTGATCCAGGCCCTGGCCAACGAGAATGCGGCGCTGCAGAAGCAGCTGCAGGATGCTCAGCTGGATCTGAAGGCGCATCTGACCAAGGCGCACATGGACGCGCTGGTGCGCACCCACGACACCGAGACCAAGGCGCGAACGGCGTTGCAGGTCGAGGAAATTCGCGCCGGCGGCAAGATCCTCGACTCCCGCGGCGCGCATACGCATGAGGCGCAGCAGTTGCAGCGCCAGCTCGAGCACGACGCCACGCAGGCCGCGCAATCGCGGGCCGATGCCAATCTCAACACCGCGGCTGACCGGGCCGCTTCCCAACAACCTACCGGAGCGCAACCATGACCACCGTGACCCTCGACAGCAACAACCTTCCTGCCATCCTGGCCGATGCCGGGGTGGTGGTCGAACCCGAAGGGAAAGAGCAGCCCGGAGCGCAAGTCGCAAGTGGCGAGCAGTCATCTGACAAAGGTACGCAAGACGGGAAACCGAGCGGCGCAGATGGCAAGCCAGATTCCCAAGTGCAGACCGACGATGAGGACGAGAACGGCCTGACCGCCGAGGAGCGCGAAGGGCTCACTGAGAAGATGCGTCGCACCATCGGCAAGCGCCACCGCATGATGCGCGAGGCCGAGGAGTTCGCCGCCGCGCAGTTCAACGAGAAGCGACTGTTGGAGCAGCGCGCCCGCGAGCTCGAGCAGGAATTGGCCCGGCTGAAGGGCGCCAAGCCGTCCGAGCAGCCTCAAGCGGCCGCCGCACCGGTCAAGCCCCAGCGCCAGAACTTCGCCACCGAAGGCGAGTTCCTGGATGCCATGATCCAGTGGGGCGTCGACCAGCGACTGGCGGAACAGCGCGAACGCGAAGCCAAAGAGGCACAGGAACGGCGCCAGGCCGAGATCGTGCAGACAGCCCAATCTCGCATCGCCCGTGCTCGCGAGATCGTCCCCGACTTCGATGAGGTCGTGGGAGGCGCCGACATGGAAGTGCCGCCGGTCGTGGCCGGCTACATGCAGAAGTCGGAAATGTTCGCCGAGCTGGGCTACCACTTGGCCAAGAATCCGGATGTGCTGGTATCACTCACTAAGCTGGCGCCCGACGAGCAACTGGTCAAAATCGGCCGCATCGAGAGTACATTGCAGCCATTCGAGCCCAAGGCCAAGCCTGGGGCCGACAACGACACCACGTCGAGGCAGTCCCAAACCAACGGCAAGCCGTCCAGCGCGGCGCCGAGCGACACGGCCACGGGGGCAGCATCCCCGAGCAAGGCACGCGGCAACGCGGCCCCGGTCATCACGCCGTTGGACGGCGCGGGAAGCGCGGGATTTGCCAAGGACGCCTCGGACATGAACATCCGGGAAACGATCCAGGACTGGTCTCGCAAGAACCGTGTGAACTTCGACGTGCGCAAGCGTCACTGACGCTGCTCGACTGGTTGGCCCGAAGCCGCTTTCGCGACATCCCCTGCGCGTAAGCGCATTCGGAGACTGCTTTGGGCAATCAACTGCTGACAATCAGCCAGATCACGAACCGGGCTCTCCCGGTGCTGGCGAACATGTGCGTGTTGACCGACAAGTTCAACCGCCAGTACGACAAGGAATTCGGCCAGAAGGGTCGCAAGATCGGCGCCACCTGCAACGTGCGCCTGCCCCCGCGTTACCTGGGCACCTTCGGGCCGGCGCTCAACGTCGAACCCTCGACCGAGAACTACGTGCCGGTGAACATCCTGTACCAGTTCCACGTCGACATCCAGTTCAACACCATCAACATGCTGTTGGACATCGACGACTTCGAGGAGCGCTTCATCAAGCCGGCGTGTATCGCCGTGGGCAACCGGATCGACTCGGACGGCGCATACTTCGCGATGCAGAACACCGCGCAGCGCCAGGGGACGCCAGGCACTCCCCCCGGGAGTGGGCAGACCGCGCAGCAAGCCCTGCAGGCCTTCACCAACGCCCGCGCGCAGCTGGTGTCGGAGGGCATGCCACGGGGCCTGATCCCGACTGCGGTGCTGCATCCGGTCGCCAACGCTTTCCTGACCCCGGCGCTGTCGGGCCTGTACAACCCGCAGGCGAAGATCAGCGAGTTCTTCGAGGCCGGCATGATCGCCTCCAAGACCGCCGGCGCCGACTGGTTCGAGGACCCGAACATCGCCAACTACGCCACCGGCACGCTCACAGGCACGCCTGTCGTCAATGCGACGCCGGGCAGCGCCTATCTGACCTCGGGCTGGGCGCAAACCGGCACGCTCACCCTCTCGGGGCTGGGCGCGAGCGCGGCGCAGGCGAAAGTCGGCGACACGCTCCAGATCGCCGGCGTCTACCCGGTCAACCCGCAGAACCGCGGCCGTTACGGCACCACGCTCAAGCAGTTCGTGGTGCTGCCGCCCGCTGGCTATGCGCAGATGACCGGCACGGCGTCGCCCGGCGGTCCGCAGTTCAACTCAGCCAACCTGACCAATGGCACGTTCAACGCGACCACCGGTCAATACACCTCGTCGGCTGGCGGCCTGCTGGACCTGACGATCGGCGAGTGCGTCATCACCGGCGGTCAGTTCCAGAACTGCGCACTCACCAGCGGCACGACCATTGCGGGCGCTGCGGTGACGATCAACGGGGGCGCCGCTTCCGGGACCTCGTCCACCGAGAACCTGTACTTTCATCGTGACGCGTACGCGCTGGCCTTCGTGGACCTGCCGCTGCCCCGCACCGCCGTGGAGGCCAGTCGGGCCTACGACGAAGACCTGGGACTGTCCATTCGCGTGGCGACCCAGTACACCATCAACAACGACGCGGAACCCACCCGGATGGACGTGGCCTACGGCTTCTCCAGTCTGTACCGGTCGCTGGGCGTTCGGGTCTCGGGCTAAGAAGGAGCCATCACCATGGGATTCCCCAGCACCACCAACGTGGACGGCTCCAACCCAGGGCCGAACCTCTCCAGCCGCCCGGACACGACCCAAGCGCCGATCGGCAACGTGCAGATGGAGGGCGTCTTCAATATCCCTCTCGTCCCTGCAGCCGTTGCCGCCGCGTCGGCAGTCGAGCAGACCTTCTCCGCCATCGGTGTGGGCGTGCAGCCTGGCGACTCCGTCTCGCTCAGCGCGCTGGTCGCACTGAACGGCGTGGGAATCTGCCAAACCCGCGTCGTGGCGACCGATGAAATCGGCGTGACCTTCGTTAATCCGACAAGCGCCAGCATCACGCCGACCTCGGGTTCGTACAAGCTCAAAGTGAGCCGTCCGCAGCCCAATTGGATCGCGCCAGCCAGCGGCTATCAGATGGACTTCTGATCGGGGAAACCTGATCGCGGCACGGGCCGGCAGCCGCAAGACTGTCGGCCCTTTTCACTGGAGCGCGTGTGGCCACG
>JAEHJW020008419.1_pt1 | contig 22604 bp, 26 predicted proteins | sample 9271431 | NCBI WGS metagenome assembly JAEHJW02 | reverse complement strand
TTACCTCACCACCCGCCCCCGCAGGTCGTGGGCGTGGTGGTTCACGGCCTGCCACAGGTCCTGATGCTCACCTTCGTGCTCATAGCGGCTAAGGAAACGCTCCCCCAGTTCCTGGCGGCAGTCGCAGCAGAGCCGGTGGAGCTCATCCAGCTTCTTTTCCATGCGGGTCAGCAGCCGCCAGAGAAGAAAGGCGCTCACCCCCGCAAAGAGGCCCACCAGGGAGACCAGGGTGTTGGCGTGTTCCCCCAAATCCTGAAAGGACATATCTTACGACCCTCTGTCCTGAAAAGTTCAAAGTTCAAGGTTCAAAGTTCAAGGTTAACTGCCGGTAACTTTTCATAATTTACGGGTGAGCTAAGAGCTCATGAACAACTGTTTCCGAAAACCGAAAACTGAAAACCGCCTTTAAGATTTGGCCACCCCGGCCCGGAGGGCAGCCAGGCCCATGGCGCCGGCCAGCCCCATGATCAGGTCGTATTGGCCCTGGTCAATCCAGCCCATGGTCCTGGCAAAGGTGCCCAGGGCCAAAACCACCGCACTGATGTAAGTCTTTTTTCCTGCCAGCATGCTCACTCCTCCCAGCCCGTGATGTTCACCACCTGATTGGCGGTGTTTTCGTTGTTGAGATAAACGCGGCTGCCTGCCAACAGCCGGCAAGTAAAGGGCAGGGCCCCCCGCACCCCCTGGAAATCCGCAGACGGCGGCGGGCCATGGAGAATCAGGGCCGGGTTGCTGCCGTCATAGGACAGGGCCAGCTTCAGGTCCGCACCCCCGGCCGCGGCCGCATAACCCTTAAGCAGCCGGGCGGTGGGCGGGACCAGGAGCCCCAGATCAAATAAGGTGTAGCCGTTGATGGCCCCGCTGGCCGCCTGACGGGGGGTGACATAGGTGTAGCGGTCGCCCTCCTGGTAAAAGGGGAGGAGATTATTGTCGCTGCCGTTCAGGACCATCCCCAGGCCGCGGAAATTGGTGTTGGGCAGGACTACGAACCAGTCCCCCTGGGCCAAGGTCAGGGCGTCGCCGCCATAAGTGACGGTGCCGGCGGTGCCGTTGTCGCTGTTGTTGGCGGTAATGAGGCGCACCAGGCCCCGGGAGGCGCCGCTGAGCACCAGGATTTTACCGCCCGCCAGTTCGTCGGCGCTGAAACCGTAGCCGATGTCTCCGGTATTGCCGTTATTCCTTAAAGTGATGACCTGCGCCGCCTGGGACGAGACCCGCATTACCGGCATGGCCTTGAGGGTGAAGCAGGTGTCGGCCGCCCCCGCCAGGGCATAGACGCAGTACCATTGATTGGCCTTCTCGCTGCCCCAAAGGCTGCTGGCAGTGGCGCAATTCAGCACCACGGCCGTAGAGTTTTCCCGGTAGCGGCCGTCCGCCAGGCCGCCGGTGAGCCACTGCCCCGGATGCAATGGCGAAGGAAAGCCGCAGAGCATTACCCGGGCCTTGCAGTCGGCGGTGGCATTGACCCTGATACTGGCCGTATCCACATACTCCAGGGCCGGGGCCAGGGTCAGTTGCAATCCATCCAGCACCGCCTCCTCGACCTTCTCGAAATCACTTTTCAAGATGACTTGGCGGCCCGTGCCGCTGCCCCACTTGCTTTGGGGGAGGTGGATCAAGGACATGGTTTAACCTCCGAATTGTTATGAAAAATATGGAGAAGATGAGGGAAAAAGGTGAAAAGGCGAAAGGGGGAAAGATCAACATTGCAGGTACTCTTTTTTCCCATTTCCCCGTTTTCCCTTTTCCCCCAAATCAACCTCCATAGGCCCGGGACGACCAATTGGCGTCATAAGAGCTGTCCTGGTCGATGGCAAAGTTATCGTAGCCGGTGCCGGATTGGTCCACGGCCCAGGCGCTGGCGGGGTTGAAGGGGCGAGCCAGGGCCAGGTGCGTGGTGCGGCGTCCCAGGTCCAGGTCTTTGCCGGTGACCCAATACTCGGCGCGGTCCAGGCCATGGAAGTCCGAGGACACCGCCACCGTATCTCCCAGCTCGATCCTAGCGCCTTCCAGCCAGGTTTCCGCCGCCGCCAGCTCCCAGGGGTTGGCCAGGCGCTGCAGCAGCCGGGAGGCCAGCAACTGGGCAAATTCGGGGTTTTCCAGAATCACCGGCTCGCCATAACGGCAATCCAGGTCCGTGGCCTGTTCGCCCCAGGCGGCGATGGCCGCGTCATCCCGGGCTTCGGCGTACTGGCTGTTGTCCTGGTTGTAGTCGGCGTACCGCAGGCGCACCAGGTTTTTCACCCCTTCCAGGTCGTAGCTCAGGGTCAGGGAGCGGAGTTGTCCCGCAGCCAGTTCCACCAGGTTATCCAGGAGAATAAAGCGCAGGAGGCACTGGAACCAGTCCCAATCCCCCTGGTGTTTGGCGTATTCCAGGGCTCCGCCCAACATGCAGATTACGGCCTCCAGGGAGCCCATCTGCGCCAGGCACAGGTAATTGGGGACGTAGTCCCAGACATCCGCGGCCTCGCTGACCGTGAAAGGAATCAGGTCGGAGTTGAGGACATTGGGCTTGCTGTCCCCGGTATGACTGAAGGCCCAGGAGATGAGGGCGTCAAAATGCGCCCCATCCTGGGAGGTGGAAGGAAAGGGGTAGGCCTGGCCCGCGGCTCCGTTGACCGCCAGGCCGAAGGCCTGGAGCACCAGGCCGTTGAGCCAGGCGTAATGGTAATCGCTTTTATAACCGCCGAAATCCTGGTCCCCCCGGTTGGCCCGGAGGTCATCCAGGAGGCGCCGGGCCCAGAGGCCAGCCCGGGCATCGCCGTTACGCAAATAAATATAGAGACAGCTCAAAACCAGAGATGCGGCCATGCCCGGGTCGTAGGGGGAACCGTAGGCAAAGCCGTATTCGCCAAAGCCCTGGGGGAACTTCCAGCCCGAGCCGTCGGCCTGGATAAAATTATCCAGCCAGTTAAGCCAGTTGTCCAGAAAAGTCCAGGCCTGGGAGTCGCTGCTGATGAAGTAATACTGGGCCAGCCGCATAACGGCCCAGTATTGCCCCAGGCCGCAGCCCACTTCGGGATAGGCGCTGCCGTTGACCGCACCCTGGACGATGTTCCAGGTATTTTGATACTCCGCCGCCGGCAGCAGCCGGCGCTCATACTTGCAGTAATCCAGGGAAAAGACCCCGCCGGTGCCGATATTTAAATTGGCGGTGTTGAGCAGGCCGTTGCCCGTGGCCAGGTCATCGTTGCCTAACAGGACGCCGTCCTTGATCTTATAAATCTTGCCGTCTGTGGGGGAGATCATCCAGGTGAGCATATGCCAGTTGCCGTCCAGGACCCCGGCGATATCGGCGTAGGAGTCTCCGGCGCTGGTGGTCACCCGCAACTGCAAGGCCGTGCTCCCGGCCTCCTTGGTCTGGATGACCCAACCGTCCGTCCCCATCTTGTCCACCAGCCAGCAATAGGCGCTTCCTTGCGGCGAGCCCTTGATAACCAGGGTCAGGGAAAAGGATTGTAAGCCCGGCTCAAACAGGGAGTTGCTGGCCAGGCTGGCATGGGCCATACCGTCAAAGCTCACCGCGGTGTTTCCCGGCTGGCAGACCCCAGCGGCGTAAACGGGCGCGCCGCTGCTCCAGGTCAGGGTGTGGCCGTGGCCGGAGGCGTCGGTGAGCGCGGCGTTGAAGTGCCAGGCCCCGCTCACCAAACCATAATTGCGGTATTTAAGCCACCAGGAAAAGTGGGTAAAATCCTCTTCGCCGCACAGGGCGATGTTTTCCACGTCATTGCGGGTATGCACCGGCAGCAGGGGGCCTTTGATCCCGCCATAGCGGCTCTGGAAGGCATCCTGAGCATCCCGGTGCAGGTTGAGGTAGTTCTGGCAGAGAGTCAGAGCCCCAACCAGATAGGGGGCCAGGGGCTGGGCGTAGTGCACCAGGGTGGGGCCCCGCCAGAGGTTCTGGCCATAGGGGGTGAGGGAGATGGCCAACCGGGGGGCGAAGGGGTAGGGGTCCCCGGCCACCAGGTTCAGGCCCACCTCATCCAGCCACCATTCATGCTCCGCCAGACCCTGCTGCTCCATCTTAAATTCCAGGAGCCGCAGGCGCTGGGCTCCGGCAAAGGTGAGGTGATCCCCGAACTTGAGGTCCGTGAGATAAAACGCGCCATTGCTGGGAGGCGTGGCTGCCAGGCCCAGATCCACCACCTGCAGGGGGTGAGTCAGGGGAGAACTCCCGGACTCCAGGCTCATCTCCCCCAGGTTCACCGTCACCCGCTGCCAGGAACCTACCTGAATGGTCACGTCTTTATGGAAATAGCTGCCCTGGGCGTCCTTGACCTTGACCCGCAGGTTCAGGTAGTTGGCCCCGGAGACCACCGGCTTGATGAGGAAATTAACGTTAGTCTGCCCGGTGGAATTACAGCGCTGGGGGTCGATCCCCACCCAGGCGCCAAACGCGGTGACATAAGGAGAGAGGTCCCAGGTGATGAGCCTCTGGGTGTAATAAGTCTCTCCCAAGATGACCAGGGTCTCTTCCCAGTCGCCGATGGTGATGTCGCTGTCATCCGGCGTCGCGGCATACCAGCCGCCCCACATGGCCCGCACCCGGTCGCCGTCGTCGATGAGGTTGTCCCGGCGCCAGAACTGGGCGAAGGGAATCTCAAAGGCCGTGGTTTCGGGATAGCGGTCCGGCAGGGCATGGACAAAAACATGCTGCGGCCCCCAGGGGTCCGGGTCCGCATCCGCGGAATCATTCAAGGACACCAGCAGGCGGCGGGGGTGCACGGCCGGGTCGCCGCCCCAGAATTGCCAGGTGTCGCCGGCCACCAGGTCAGTGCCGCTGCCGCCTTCCCAATAAACCTGGATGCCGCCCCATAAGTCTATGGGGTGGTCCCGGTCCCCGGTGATCACCCCGCTGGCTTCCCAGGTGCTGCCCCCGTCCCGGGACCAACGGCAAGTGGCCGCGCCCACTTCCCCGCCGCTTTGCACCTGCACCACAAACTTGCGTTTTTCCTGGCGGGCGTAATCTCCGGTAATGACCAGGCTGGCGCTGCCGCTGCCCACTTTGGTGAGATTATGGACCCGCCGGGTCTCCCCCGGCCCCCGTAATTTAAGCTGCACCCGGTCCATGGCGCTGAAAGGGAGGGACTGCAAGGACCAATCCAGGCCGTAGCCGCACCAGGCCGCATCCGTGACGCCGGTTAACTCCGCGAGGATGTGCAGCTCCCGGTTGGAGGAGCCGGGGGCCTGGGAGATTTCAAAGACCTGGAAAGCGGCCGCGCCAGTGGTGGCATCCCGGTAGAGCAGGTAAGCGCCCCGGTTCCACTCCTGGCGCTCAAAGGAGTCAAAAATCAGGGGGGAATTGCGGCTTTCCTCCCGGGGGTAGAACGCGTCCCAGAGGAATTGGATCAGGGGCTGCAGGTCCCGGCCCTGCTCCCGGCCCGCCAGGTGCAGGAAGACCATGAGGTCCAGGATCCGGTCCACTGCGAAATCATAGGTATAGTCATCCCGGGCCCGATAGGCCCGGCGGACGCAGGGGTAGTTGTTCAGAGGCTCATATTTTGCTGACTTTTCCCCGGTCAAATAGAGGTAATAGACCTGGACCGACGTGCCCGGGGCCAGGGCCATGCCCAGGGTGATGCTGGTGGTGCTCCCCTGGTTGGTGAAAGACCCGTCCAGGTAATAGTTGGTGAGGTCCCCGGATATGGGGTCGGCCCAGAAGCCGTCCCAGGGGAAACCGGTCGCGGCCAGCCACACTCCCCGGACCAGGAGGACCTGGCCGCCGCCGGGGTTGGGGCTGGCAATGATGATCCGGCCATCCGCCCCCACCAGCGCGGTGGCGCCGCTCCAGTTGCCGGCGGCCACCTCCTGCAGGGGGGTCCCCCCCATATTATCGAAGACCCAGTTGAACTGGGACGCCCGGGCCCATTCAATCCGCCCCATTATTTCCCCTTTGCTTTCTCTTTGCGTCTTTGCGTCTTGGCGTGAGGAAAAATTTCACGCAAAGACGTAAAACAATTCATTCTTCTCCCAAATAGGCCTTGATCCGGATCTCCCCGAAGTCCACCCAGAGGTCGTAGAGGCAGCGTTTCAGGATTTCCCGGAGGGCCTGGGCCGCGGTCACATTCTCAAAGCAGACGCCGATGGCATAGCTGGGGGTGAGGCTTTTGGCCAGATCGAAAGTATCTTGCTGCAAGGCCGAGCCCAACCCCGCCGCGGCCAGGATATCGGTAATGATATCCACCGGGTGGGTGGTAGCGTCCTTGATCAACCGGGCCTCCACCTGGGCGGAGCGGCCGGTGATGGTGATCAGGCCCGTTTCCGGATCTGCCGCCACCCGGTCTTGGGTGGCGGCGCCGTTCAGGTAGACCGCGATGATGGAGGTAAAGGGGCCGCCGTCAACCTGGTAGTGGTACACCGGCGGCTGGGCCGTGAAGGTCCATTGATCTCCGGAGGCCAGGTCGGTGCCGGAGCCGGAATCCCAATAGACCGCCAGGCCGTTCTCCAACGCCACCGGATTGCCCGCGCCCGCAGTGGTGCAGCCGGTCTCCCGCCAGCTCTGCCCCTGGTTCACCGACCAGCGGAAATTCACCCCGCCCACCTCGCCGCTGCCTTCGGCCTGCAGCAGATATTCCTGGACGTACTCACCGCGGTAGGTACCGATCACCTTCAGGACCGCGCTGCCGGAGCCGCTTTTCACCGGCTCCCCCACCTGGGCGTCCACGGTCTCCGTCAGTTCCGCTGTCGCCCGGTAAGGACCGCGCATAAAAGGCTGCCGCACGCCGGCAATGGTGGGCGCACCCAGGAGGGTTTGCAGCCGGGCCGCCGTCCAATCCTGGCTTTTGAGACTCACCCGGTGTTCTCCCTTCCAGGCGTGGGCCATACCGGCCAGGCCCTCCAACTCTCCCTGATAAGCCAACTGCCACTCCACCTGGCCGCCGGGCAGATCCCAGCCGTGATAGAGGGCCAGCTTTTTTTGACTGGAGGCCAGACCCAGAAGATAGGAATTTGCCGCGCCGGCCAGCCATTGCCCCCGGCGGTTGTCCAGGACCAGGGTCAGATCGCCGGTGCGCAGCTCGCTGAAATCCCGGGCCAACTCCACCCGCACCGCACCAGGGTCCAGGATCTCCCCTTCCGGCAGGCTCAGGCGGCCTTCAAAGCGGAGAGCGGCCACATAACCGGAAGTCACCTGCTCCCCGCTGCCCGTGAACTCCACTTTTACCTGGAAATAGGGGAGCAGATTGTACTCCGCGCCCTGGCTTAAAGGCAGATAAGAGGCATTGGCGATTTCGCCGGCGCTGGCCGCAGTCCGCAAAAAGACCCGGGTTGCCATCTCCCCGGCCTGGTCCTCCCAGAAGGCCGCCACCTCATTGAGATAGGGGGAAAAGGCATGCAACACCGGGGAGGTCCAGGACGCGGTGCTGTAGGAACCTGCTGCCAGCGCCAGCTTTCCCGCTTCGCCGCCATAGGCCGTATTGATAAACTCCCCGGAACCGGCGGCCAGGCCGTAATCCAGGTCAAAGGGATAAAGCACCGCCTTCACCCGGGGCCTGGCCCCGCGGTCGCGGCTCTCTTCATGAAGATATTCCCCGCTACTGGTTCTCATAAACCTGCCTTGAGTAAAGGGATGAAATGTCAGCTAAAGATCAAAAACTAAAATTTTTAATGCCTATTGCCTTAGCTCCGAAAAACAATATTGCCTTTCTCTTGAGACATTCCTAAGCGAAAAGAACTCCCTCCCCCTGCGAGGGGGGAGGGGTGGGGTGGGGGTGGCGTCTTGAACCAGCGCCGCCGCAAGACGCCACCCTCCCCCTAACCCCCTCCCCTCAAGGGAGGGGGGACTTTAATGCCTTTTTGTTCCCTAAGGCTTATGTAAACCGGAGTTATGGCAATAATAGTTAAATTTTCTAACTGAAAGCTGACCGCTGAAAGCTTCCTCCAATCATATCTCTTCCAGCACCATGCTCCCGGACCAGAGCCCCGGGGCTGTTTCCCGGAAGTCCAAATCACTGGTCCAGGCGCCGGTGAAGGTCTTGGTCCCAGCCGCGTCCCGGAAGAAACCGATGTCCGCCTGCGCCTGCTTGATGGCCGCGAGCTGGTCCTTCTGGGCCGTGGAAATATATTGGAACTTCAACACCCAGCGCTGTTTCAGGCTCCGGACATAGCTCCGCAAAGTGCCGTCCAGGGCCCGCTCCCGGTCGGTCTCATCCTGGACCATCTCTTGATAATCCCAGGAGAAGTTGACCGGCAGGGTATAGCTCTGGCGGCTGCTCCCCGCGGGGGTCCATTCCAATTTGGCGTTGGCCATGGGCACCTCTTTAATAACAAGTGGCCATCAAAGAATTTTTTGGTAGGGGCGGACCCAGGTGTCCACCCCTGGTTTGGCGATGGCGACTTGGTCTTACCAGCGGCGATCCATTTCTTTCTGGAGCAAGGGGAGGATCTGGCGTTGCACCAGACGGCCCCAGTCCAGGCGGTTGACGCCCGCGGCATCCAGGCTCTGCACCTGGATGGAAAAGTCGTAGCGGGGCGCGGTTCCCGGAGAGGCCAGATCGAGCCGTCCGGACCGCAGGGCTTCGAAGTTCTTCTCCCCCAGCCGGGTCATGGCCTCCCGGGGCAGGATGCCCTCCCCGGTCTGGGCCAGGATCAACTGCTCGTCGCTGCCCCAGGCCCCCGGAGAGACCGCCAAACCCTGGTGGGCGGAGACGATCCCTCCCTGGTGGAACAGGCCGCCAAACCCCAGGCCGCCGGTCAGGAAAGAGAATAAGCCGCCGCCTCCTCCTCCAAAAAAGCCCAGCCAGGTCTGGCCCACTTTCTCCAGGGTCTGGAGAAAATTTTTGCTCCAATCCTCCAGATCGCCGGAAATCTCTCCCAGGGCCTTCCGCAGACTCTGGCTCAGAGAGCTGCCCATGGCCGACCCCTGGGCCGCCAGGTCCGAGAAGTTGGCCTGGGCCACCCCGGACATCTGCTCCAGGGAGCCTTGCCAATCCCCGGAAAACGCGGTCCAGCTCTCCTGCATCTGCTTAATTTCGTCATTCCAGGCCGCCAGCCGTTCCCGGCTGTATTCCCGACTGAGATGCAGCAGCTCTTCCTGGCTGGCCCGAAAATTCGCTAATTCACTGGTAAATCCCGTTTTCGAGCTGTCTTTGGCCATTGTTACCTCGCTGGCACTCTGCAAAAATCCGGCGCACCACGCCCAACAGCAGCCAGGTCTCCAGGCTCAGGTCATTGGCCCGGAAGGGATAGCCCGCCTGGCTGAGCCGATACAAAAACAGGAGGTGCCAGGTCCAGGGGGAGAGGTTTTCCGGCCGGAGGCACTCCTCACACACGCTGCAGGCCCAGGCCGCGAACCCGCCGCTCTCGGCGCGGCAGCGGCGGCGTTCCGCCGCTCCGCAGAGCCGCCCCTGGGCCACTGCCTGTAACTCCCGTTGCAACGGCCAGTCTGTGAGAAGGTCTTTCCCGGACCCAGCTATGTCGAGCACTCCTGATCCTCCCGGGGCACCACCCGCAGGCCCTCAAAAATCTGCTGGGCCAGGTAGGAGACCAGGTCCGGGGCATGTTCCCGCAGCCGCTCCTTCCAGTCCGGGTGGCGCTCCGGGTCCAGGGGCTCGTCCCCAGCGTCCGCGGCCACCAGGAAATCTCCCGGGCCGACGCCGGTCAGGATCTCCAGCCCGAACTGGAGCCGGGTCTCCCCCAGGCAGAAACGGCGCTGTCCCCCTTCCAGGCGAAAGGCCGACACTTGATAGGCCACCCGCTCCTCCGAAGTGGGCCGCCGGTAATACAGGGTCACCTCCGACCCCGAAACCGGATCATGGACCACCAGAGAGTGCTGCGCTTCTCCGAGAACCCTGGGCATTGGCCCTCCTATCCAGTGATCAGTAATCAGTGATCATTAAATGGGTTATTCTTTTCTTACCCCTGACCCCTGTCTTCTAAGCCGCATAGCCGCTCACCCGGTTCTGCACCCGGGCGATGACCGAGCCGTACGTGTCGTCTTCCAGCACCGTGAATTCCACTTCTTCCACCAACCGCCGCTGCGAAACCTTTACCGGCGCGGCCGTGACCGCCACCCGGGGGAAGATCAACTCCACCTGGTAGTTTAATCCCGGTTCGAACTCCGGCCCCTGGGCCAGGAGATGGACCACCAGGGTATCGTTGTCCTGGAGGTGTTGGGCCAGGAGAAAATCCCGGAAATCCCGGTCGAATTCCAATTTCTGATCCCGGCCGGCCCGGAAGACCCGATTGGCGTATGCCACTCCTGCCCCCGGGGTGCGCTCCGGGGTCAGGTTGTTGTTGAGGGTCCAGCTCAGGCGGCGGAGTTCCGCAGTCAACTGGTATCCCCCCCAAATGGCGCTGCCGTCCCATCGCCCCCCCAGGTTCACCTGCACCTGGCTCACTTTCAGGGGGGGTTCTTCTACCCGGGACGGCAGTAGCATCCAACTGCTCTCGGGCGGTAGGTAATAGACCCGGTAGGTGGTGGCCGCGGCGCTGCTCCCCGGCGGGGCGATGGTGATCACCGCGGGGACACCGCTGGAGACGGCGCTAACGGCCACCTCTTCCCAGGCCTGGTTGTCCGGGTTGAGCGCCTGGATGGCCTGGACGTTGCTCAATCTCTCGGCCGCGCTGTCGCCGGCCACGCCGTTGGCCGCCAGGGTCAGGGAAGTGGCATTAAAGGCCGCGGTGATGGTCTCCACCACGGTGTTGTCCGTGGTTTTGCCGGTGCCTTTCACCGTGGCGCTGACCTTGGCCCAGCCGTCCTTAGGGAACTCGGTCTTCACCTGATCCAGGAAGCATGAGGCAAAGCGCCGTTTCAACACCTGGCGGCCGAAGCGCATGGCCGCGGTGAAACTGGGATTGGACCGGGCCGCGTCCACTTCCCCGGACCGGGGTTGAATGAGGTGGCGATAGCCGCTGCTGCCCTGGGAGATGGTCTCCACCTGCCCCAGGGCATAGGCCAGCAGGAAGGCGAAATGCTGGGGCTGGGCCCGGGAAAAGGTCAGGGTACCGGCCACGGTGCCTCCCAGATCATAGAGACGGTCCGCCTCCTCCTTGCCGGTCATCTCTTCCCGGTTGGGAGTCTTCAAGCCCTTGTAATTCAGGAGGCTGTTCAAATCCGCCAGCAGCAGGGTGTCCAGTTCCTGTTCGGAGTTGAGGGCCGTTTCCTGGTGCCGGGCGGAGACCGCCAGCAGGTTGTGGGTGGCGAGAAAATTACGGATGGACCGGGTCATAATTACTCCTTACAAGCCATTTCAAAACCCCTTTTTCTGTCATCCTGAACGCAGTGAAGAATCTCTACGCCTCGAAAATACGGAATTCTTCGCTGCGCTCAGAATGACAAATTAGGATAATTGCGGTTTTAAAATGGCTTCTAAAAATCTTTCACCAAACTGGTCCGGTATTCGGCCCCGTAGACGGCCAGCTCCCGGGTGGTGAGCCAGGGCTCTTCCTTTTCCAGGGAAAAGGGGGTGATTGCCAGTCCCAGGTCCTGCTGCCACAAAGCCCGGCGCACCCCCTCGAGGATTTGATATATCCCTCCTTCTTGCACCCGGGCCTCGGTTTCCCCCCGTAAGGGGCGGACGGCCACCAGTACAAAGAAATCCAGGATCAGGTCGGAGGAGCCCATGGCCACCTGTTCGCCCCGGGCCTGCCGCAGTCTGACCAGCACCGCCGGCAGCCTCCAGGCCTGATGCTGCAGGTCCTGGAGCCAATTGCCCTGATACGAGGCCACGGTCGGCGCCAGGGAGCCCAATTCGGCTTGCAGGGCCTTAAGCAGCACTTCTTCCACGACACTCCAGGTGAGATCGGACATTACCACTCCTTGCAGTTACCACTTTCCCTGGGTATGACGGGAGAAGAGCCGGCAGTTACCGTCTATTTCCGCGGCCTCCCGGGCCGCGGCCGCGGGCTCGCCGCCACTTCCGGCGAGGGTTGCCTGGCCCGCGGCCACCTGTTTCAGGAAGGCCAGGGCGTCCTGGTACTTTTGCCGCCAGACCTCCGGCGCGGCACTGCGCCGGCTGTAAAGATGGTAAATGGCCAGGTCCGCGGACAGGGTCTTCACCCGCTCCGGCACCGGGGCAAAGGGCACGGTATAACGCAGGCCGCAGGACGCGTCGATTTCCGCGTCCGCCCGGCTGATGGCTTCCGCCACCACCTGGCCGTCAGGGATCTCCCCCGCTTCCGCAGTCAATGCCGCCAGTTCCGCCTGGGAGATCATGGTGAGCAAGTCATCTTGGGTAGAATAGGCCATCACTTCCTCTCCTGTTTGCTGATCAGCCTCAACTTCCCGGGCTTTAGGCCGTCACCGCCCGTTCAATGGTCAAGGCCAGGTCGCTGCTCTTTTCCACGGTGTTGGGGGCCGCGCCAGGGAAGATGACTTTCAGCTCTCCCACATAGGGCCCGGGAGTCTGGTTGGTATCGGTATCCCCCAGAAATACGGAGATGATGCCTTGGTCTGCGTGGTCCAGATCAAAGGCGCTATGGTCCTTCGAGAAGGCGTAGTCTTCCCCTTTGGGACTTTTCACGCCCAGAAAGAGGGTGCAGCCGCTCAAATTCACGGCCGCGCCGTTCTCGTCAGTCACCGTCAGAGTGAGCAGCTTGGCCTCGCCTTGTTTGAGGGTAATAATCTCAGCCATTGAGAGTCACCTGCAATCTGCGAATTTTGGGTGCTGCGGACAATCGGCGGCTATTAATGCCATAAGCCAATCGGGAAATAGTAAGGCCCAGAGCCAGTTTTTGGGGAATCCGTGAGATCCAGGGGGTCCCCCATACCTCTGCTGCCGCGATGTTTCCAATTCCCTGGAGAGTAACCGGTCCGGGATTGACCGCGGGCAGCCCCAGGTCCGCGGTACTGGGAATATTGCCCGCTCCCAGGAGGTATTGGGGATCTATGCCGTAAAGTAGACCGGAAGTATAGAGTTCCCCGGTTCCGAATTTAGCCATGGTAATCCTCTGGGCTTTAGGAGCTTTCCTCGTTGCACAGTAGATTGTTTAGTTCCTGTTGACACTGCTGCCGCCACTGCGTTAAAAGCTGCACCTGAAAGTCTATGCGAGTGATCCGCTCTTGCAGCAGCTCACAGGTCAAGCTTCTGATCTGCTCTTTTAATTGGTCAAAGTTCTGATCTTGATCTTTGCTCTCTTCTTTCAGAGCCTGCATGGTTTCTCTCTAATTGCTTTTTGCTTGGAGGGCCTCTATCTGCGCCTGTTGCTCCTTGATGGCCTGGACCAAGTAGAGGGGCAGGTTGCTTAAGTTGGTGGTGAGATATTTCTCACCGTCAGGTCCTTGGGTCTGGCCTACCATTTCTGGAAAGAGCATCTGGAGTTCTTGGGCGATAAAGCCATAAAGGGTGCGTTCCCCGGGCTTTTCGCCCCAGGGATTCTTATTATTATAAGAAAAGGTTACAGGGTTCAGCTTGAGTACCCTGGCAAGTACATCGCCGGATAGCGATTTGATGTCCTGCTTAAAGCGGATATCGGAATAATTAGTCCAAGCGGTGTAGCCATTGGCTCCGGGTTCTCCGTTACAAGTTAGTTTATAGCCAGGATTCGTTGTGCCGATGCCGACATTACCGTCTCCTCTAACTCCTAAAAGTAGTGCTGCAGTATCAGGCTTAGACCTGACATATAAGGGCCAGTCGGATGAATTGGAGCCAGCCTGAATATCAAGGCCATAAGACTGTCCTACGGTATTACTGCCCAGAAACTGCAAACTCCATTGATTCGCAACCCCTCTGCCTATAAGACAAGCTCCACTACTTGCCTGTATGTCTAATTGTGCCCCCGGATTCGTCACCCCGATGCCGACGTAGCCCGCCACGTTCACGGTCACCGCTTCGGGGCTGCCGTCTGAGGCCCACAGCTTGCTATGCTTATGGCCGGGGTCCTGGGCCGTGATCCACTCATCGTAGCGCAGCGCCTCCCCGGTGCCTGAAGCTGCGGCCAACCCGGTGACTTTGTGACTATTCATGGCAATATTGCCGGTCATGGCACCCCCGGCCAGGGGCAACATCAGATCCACATAGGCTTTTCGGGCCAATTGGTTGTCGGTGGTGGGATTGCTGCCGGGACCCGCCGGAATAGCCGTAAACGTTGCCACTCCGGCTGTGTCTACGGTCACCGCTTCCGGGCTGCCATCTGAGGCCCAAAGCTGGCTATGCTTGTGGCCAGGGTCGATGGAGGAGGTGCTGATGTAGGTGGAGAGCGGGGTCATTAAGTCCACATAGGCTTTCCGGGCCAACTGATTGTCGCTGGTGGGATTACTGCCCGGCCCTAAAGGTATGCTGGTGAAAGTCTTGACGCCATCAATGCTCTGGTCCCCGCCCTTGGCCACCAAGCCCGCGGCCTCCGGTGTTCCCGGCCCCCAGACTCCTGCCGCTTTATAGAGCACATCCCCGTTATTGCCGCCGCTGAAAGCCCCGGCCGTGTGTTTATGGCCGGGATCGATACTGCCCACATTTTTTAATAAATAGTCGAGAGAGGTTGTCACCGCGGAGTTGTCTGTTCCCACTTTGACTTCCAGGTTGTTTAAATGCGCGGCGACAATTTCCGTAACGCCGTCAACAGCATTGCTCAGAGCGGTGGGGAAAGACATAGAGGGCAACCTCCCTTACAACTTAAAGATTTTATTGGCCCCATCATCCCAGGCCACGTTGATGTCCCCGCCGTTGGGAGTCACCGGCAGACCGGTGGCGGTGTCAATGTAGGCAATGAGCCGGGAAGTGCCGGCTGTACCGGTGTCTTGATAAAGCACCAGGGCCTCTGCCGGGTCGCCGCTCACCGCCGGAAAAGTGAAGTCCCCGGCGTCGGCCACCCCCGCGGCCACCGTCTTGCCGCTGAGCGCGCCGCTGGTGGCCACCCGCGCCGCCGCGGGGATATCGCTCAGGAATTGATGGGTGGCCAGGTTGACGGTGTAGTCCGCGGCATCGATGAGCACCGCCTTGATGGCGTCCGTATTCCAGTTAATTTCGCCGGCCAGGAAACCTTCCCGGGCTTTATCAAAAAGGGCGTTGCCCATTACGATTCTCCTTGCGCCTTTGTGGCTTTGCGCCTTTGCGTGAGATTAATGTTCTCACGCAAAGCCGCCAAGCCGCCAATTTATGCCAGTTCCGGCACCACCAGCAGGTCCGCGGTGCCCTGCCAGACATTGGACTTGCTGCCGCCGCTCGTGGGGTCGCCGATGATGAATTGCGCCTGGAGAATCTCCCGGGCCAATTTCTCCAAAGAGGGCGGCACTACCATGAGATTGGGTTTAATCCCCAGGGGCCGGCCCTCGGAATTGGTGAGGGACATCATGGCCGCCCGGGTGCTGGCGTAAGCGTCCGCGGTGAGGGTTTGCTTGGAGGCATAGGCCAGCTGCCAGAGGCCGTAAGCCGCCGCGCCCCGGTAGTCCACGCCGTAGCGGAACTTCTTGCGCATGAATGCGTGTTCGTCGTCCGGCCGGTCCATGCGCACCAGCTCCACGCCCCGGCGCAACTGGAAGATAAAGGGCTTGACGGCCCGGGAGGTGTCCAACAGGTACCAGGCCGTCGCGGAGCCCCCGGCATTATTGGAGGCGGTGCCGGAGCCCACCGGGTGGCCGGTGTCGAAGAAATATTGGCCGTCATAGCAGGTGCTGGTGAACGCGTCTTTCAGCAGATCGGCGATCAGCTTTTCCGGGTGTTTCCGGGCTTCCTGGGCCAGGGCCGCAACGATGGGGTTGTAAAACCCCAGTTGCTCGTCTTCGATATCGTTGCGCTCCACCTCGATGGTGGCTTCCCAGTCCTTGCTCTCAATCTGGTAGGCCTTGGGCTCTAAAGAGCTGATCTGCCGGTCCCCCAGCCATTCCCGGACCATGGGAAAATCCAGGAGGAATTTGTAGTCCATGATCCGGGTATTGGCCGGTACGGTCATGGCCACCTGTTCGTACCAGGTCGGAGTCTCCTGGAACGCGGCGTTGAACACCGCGGTGAACGCGGTATATAATCTGGCTAAAGCCTCAGCATTGACAATCATCAGTCATCTCCTCCCTTTACCTGGCGATGTCGATCCAGCCCTTGGTGGCGGACTCGTATTTGACCAGGACCCCCACTTTGATGTGATTGGTGGGGCCGGTCGTGTCGTCGAAGGTCTGGTCGTCCACCGCGTACATGGGATCGCCCACCATGGCCTGGGTGATGCTGGCCGCGTCGAATTCAAAGATGCCGTGCCGCCGCAGCCGCACGCTTTTGGCCCCATCCGTCCCGGTGGTATTGTCCACTTGCTCCAGGGCCACCCCCGCCAGGCGGTAACCGCTGGTATCGGCCGCGGGCGCAGCAAAGCCGCCGGTATTGGCGCACACCAGGGAGCCCGCGTAGATTTTGACGGCCGCGGCCACCGGGTAAGCCACTTCAATGCCTTCCCGGTAAGGTGTGGCCCGGTCTTTAGTCAATGCTGCCATAATTTCTCACCTCCACTTTTAGTGATCCCGGTCGGTCCGGGCCTTGGCCTGCAGGTACTGCTCCGGGGAAAGATTCAGGGAGCGGCAGAGACTCAGTTCTTCCGGGTGCAAGGGGCCCGGCGTCTGAAAATCCCGGGACAGCTTCAGTTCCAGCCGGGTGGGCACCAGTTGCGGGGCCCGGGCCACAAAGGTTTGGAACCCCCCCGGGTCCTGGCGGTAATACTCCAGGGCCCAGGCCTTCTGGGCCGGCGCGATCTTGCCCGCCTTCATGGCTTCTTCCACGGCCTGGTTCGTGGAATCCGCCGCCACCTTTGACTTAAGCTGCCGCAGTTCCGCCTCCACCCCTTGGAGCCTCTCGATCTCACCCTGTAAAGCTCTTACGGCTTCCAGGATCTGGGAGGCAGTGGCCTCCCCCGGCAGCTTCAGAACCGCGGCCAGGTTCTGGCAAAACTCCAGCAGCCTGGCCCCCAGGGTCTGGTCATCCGCTTCCGGGGGCAATCCCATGATCAACCTGAGTTTTTCCACATCCGCACCCTTTCTCCCCTTTTCTTCCGGGGGAATCCAGCCCGGCCCGGCCGCGGCTTCCCACTTGGCCACCAACGGCGGCAGCTTCTTGATGGCCGGCACGTTGGTCAACCCCACCTGCATCAAGGCCTGGGGTTTCCGGGTCACCGGGTCCAGTTGCAGCACCGGGGAAAAATAGCGGTACTCCCGGTTGCGCAGATATTCCCGGGCCTGGGGGGTCCATTCCACTTTGGCCCAAAGGCCGTCGGGCCGGGCTTCCAGGTCCTTGATCCAACCCGCGGCCGGGGCCTGCCGGCCATGCAGGGATTGATGTTCGTAGTCGATGACCAGGTCCACTCCCCGGGAGCGGAAGGTCCTTACCAGACTGGCCAGCGACTCCGGGTCCACCTGCAAGGGCTCCGGCCGGTCCACCAATTCCACCCGGCCCGCGGGCAGCAGGAGAATCCATTCCGGCAGGTTGACGCCCGAATTTGGTTTGCTCATATCCATGGCTCTCAGAGTCCTATTGTCCTGCGGCTCCGGCTGCCTTGACGCCCGCCTCTTGCGCCAGGTTCTTGGCCTCCTGGGTCTGCAGTTGCAACTGCTCCGTCTTGTTTGGGGCCGGGCACCATTGCTGCTGCAACTCCCCGGCCACCATCAGGGCCGTGTCCGCCGCCACCACGGCCCGCCGCAACTGGTCGTTCTGTTGCCACTCCTCCTGCAGCAGCGGCGTGTAGTAGCTCTGCACCGTGTCCAGGGATTGCTGCACCTTCTGGAACAGGCCGGGGTGGTCACAACATCCGGCCGTCAGGGTCAGGGCCAGGCAGACGGCCCCCAAACTTTTACCCATCACTTGCCTCCTTCCGTATTTTGGTCCGCTCCCCCCGGGGGCAGCGAGATGCCGAAGCGCTCCGCCACCTGGTCCCCCCGCAAGGGCACGCCGATTTCCTTTAAGTTGCGGTAGACCTCGGATAAGGCTTTTAGATCTTCTTCTTCCGTCAGTTTGAAGCGGAACCAGGGGCTGGGCCGGTCCCAGCCGAAGTTGAAGCCCACCAGGGGCCGCAGCAGTTGCTCCCGGATCGTCACCGCCAGGGTCTGGGCGTCGGCTTCCACCAGGTCCCGGCGCACCTGGGCGTGGACCCGGGCCGCGCTGTAGGTGCCGGTGGCCCCCGCGGTATCGGTGGTCAGGGTTTGGCCCAAAATCGCCTTGGACATCTCCCGGTTGCAAAACTCCGCCAGCACCTGGTAAGGATTGGCATTGCCGCTCAGGCGGGAGGCAGCCTCCACGAATTCGATCTCCGTGCTTTTACTGATGATTCCGGCGGCGTCGGACCCCAGGCTGCGGATGGCCCGGATCAAAGCCTCCCGGTCCGCGGCCGAGGCCGAGGGGTCGTACTTCCCCAGACGCAGGGGCATGCCGAAGACTTCATTGAATGCGGCCCAATCCTTCAGCGCGTAATTCTTGAGGAGATACATCCAGGCCACCACCCGGAGCACCCCGGCCCGGGGGGCATAACCGCTCCTGGCCTTGAAGCGGTGGTAGATCAGCTTCCAGGGCGGCGGCTCCACCCCCTGCCAGGGGGATTCGGGGGTGAGGAGCCGGGGTTTCAAGTCGGTGACAAAAGTCACCCGCTTCTGGGGTACCCACCGGAGTTCCACGACCCGGGCCCGGCCCCCGGCCACCTCCCAGATGATCTCCGCCAGCGCAAAACCTTTGGCGATGGCGTCCAACAGGTCCAGGAGTGCGCCTTCCACGTCCGGCAAGGCCTGGAGGACTTCATATACAAACTGGGCAATAGCCTCGTCCTCCCGGGTCTTGGCGTAAGGCACCACTTCGTAGTCCAGGCTCAACACCGCCAGCTTCCGGGTCTGGAGCAGGGAGGCCAGATGCGCGTCCTTTTCTTCCATCTCCTCGAACAGCTCCATCTGGCGGGCCACGTCGCCCTGGTCCGCCAGCCGGAAAATCTCGGAGAGCCGCTCCGGGGTGAGCCCGGCGCTGGGATAGGTGCTCCAGCGGTCCGCCAGACCCACCGCGGCTATCTCCCGGGTCTCCGGCTTCGCCTGGGGTTTAAAGACTCTGCCGAATAAATCCTTCAGCCCCATGGTTTCTCCTGTGAACAGCTCCTCATGGGCCATCGGCCCACCTAAAAGCATGAAAAGAATCGTAGGGGCGGACGTCTCACCCGCCCTGGTAATCCGCACAGGCTGGAAAGCCTGTGCTACCGCTCAGGAATTTTTCAGGCCAGTAGGGTGGGCACTGCCCGCCCTACAATTCTGATCCCTGATCCCTGGCCCCTGACCCCTGCTTTCAAAACGCGCCCCGTCCCCGAAACGTTCGGGATTCCAAGGATTGATACGGCTCCTCCACTATCACCCCCGGCATGGTCTGGGCCAGGCGGATGGCCCCTTCCAGGGCGTCCGGCCCATCGTCGTGCAGGGTCCGGGAGGGAAAATAGAGCATCTGCTCCACCAGCAGTTCCTGATCCGAATGGCCCCGGATGAAGCGGATTTTGCCCCGCTCCAGCAACGGCGAGAGGCTGGCCACCCGGGTCTCTTTCGCCAGGCGGTTGGTCACCCCTTTGACGGGCAGCAACTGGCTCCGCTCCTGGCCCAGCCGCTCGAACTCTTTCAGCAGCAGGCGCTGGAACAGATTGTCCTCGACTCCGAAAACCTGATAGCCGTATTCCTGGTGGCGGTTGTAGATGGCCCCCAGGGTCTGCTCCAGGGTGGTCTTCTGGATGAACGCGTCCATCACGTAGAAAACCATCTCCCCGCGATCCCAGCCCACGGTGATGAAGGCCTTGTAATCCGCTGCGGCCCCGCTTTCCAGCGAGGGGTCGAAAAAGCCCACCACCACTAGATCCCGGTCTTTCAGACTGCCCGGGTGGTAGTAGTGAATCCACTCCTCCTTGAAAAATCCGGATTCCGGCGCAGGTTCGTTCATCTTTTCCCGGTTGAAGGCGAGAGTTCCCATCATTTGCTTCTGCTGGGCGAGCCTGGCCGCGGGGTGCCGGGCTTCCCAGAGGGAGGTGCCGTCTTCCTGCAAGGCTCGGTAAATCCGCCGCTCAAAATGGCAATAGGGCTCCTCCGGGCTGGTGAGCATCAGGTGCAGGGCGCTCTTCCACCTGAGAATGGTGCCGATGATCATCAAGGTGCCCCGGGTGTCCAGGGAGGGGTAGACCGCGGATTTCACCCAATCCAGGATCTGCTGCACGATCTCCGGATTGCGGACGTTGATGTCGTTTTCCAGGTCGTCCAGGATCACCAGATCGGGCCGCCACTGCCGGTGTTTCAGCCCCCGCAGCCTTTGGCCCCGGCCCCGGGCCTTGACCCGGATGTCATTGGTGGTCACAAAATCATCCACCGCCCGGTTGGACTTGACCAATTGCCCGAAATCCTGCTGCAGCCGCTCGTTGTAAAGCAGTTCCAGATAGATGTAGCCCGTCAAATCGCTGGCCAGGTCTTCGCTGTCGCTGCCGATGATGATGAAATGCCGGCGGTTGAAGCAGATCTGGTGCAGGACGTAGCCAAAGGAACAGACCGTGGTCTTGGCGAATTCCCGGGGCGCGGCCACGGCCACCGGGGTGACCACCTCTGCGGTCTGCTGCTCCAGCAAGCCCACTAATTCGTAATGGAACGGTGCCGGCGTCTTGGCAAAATAATGGGGCAGATAGGTGCGGCAGAAATAAAGGGGATCGGCCGCGGCCCGGGACCGCCGGGTCTCCTGCTTTTCGGCGCTGTCTTCCCAAAACGGCGTCACCTCCAGGGAAAGGCGCATCAGGATGTCGTCGGCCCGCTGGCGGAACTCAGCCTTGGTGAGCTTCTTCTTCAAGGTCATGGCGTCTTTGGTTTGTGTTTTCCAGCTATCCATCGTTTTCCAGATTCCGGAAAAAATCCTGCACCCGGGCGGTAAAGGTCTTCAGCTCTTCCGGGTCCGTCACCCAGCCCCGCATGAACTCGCTGAACCGGTCCATCACTTCCAGGGCCGCGCCCTGCAGGTCAAATCCCTGGGAGCAGAGGCGGTCGATCAAGGTGAGGATTTTGGTCAGCTCGTCCAACTCCGGGGTTTTCAGTTCGCCTTTGACCAGGAGCCTGCCGGTCTTTTCCCGGAGCAGGCCCTTCAGGGCCTCCCCCAGCCACCTGGGGGAGACCAGCACCTGCCGCCGCTTCTCCTGCCAATGGCCTTCCCGCTCCCAACGTTGAAGAGTAGAGAGGGCTACGGGAAACAGCCCCTGAATCTCCTCCAGGCTTTTCCCGGACAGGTAAAGGGATTGAGCTTCATCAAAATAGAGGTCTCTTTTGCCGCTTTTGGCTTTTTTGCGGTTGGCCGTCATGGTCTCCCAGGGTATAAGGGAAAACCGCCAAAACCTCCAGCACACCTGGGACGGATGACGCGGGGTTGGCATTTCGCAGGTTGTGCAGGAACAATTTGTCGCCCCCTATCCCAGTAATCAATGATCAGTAATCATGTAGGGTGGGCACTGCCCACCAAAACCCCGAACTCCATTTACGGCTTACGGCGGGCAGTGCCCGCCCTACAACTACCCCCTGCCCCCTGGCCCCTGCTTTTAATCCCCTGCCGCCAGTTTCCGCAGCACTGCACTCTCCAGGATGCGCACGGTGCCCCCGCTCAATTTGACGCCCTGGAGCTTTCCTTCCCAGAACCAGCGGTACACCGTGGACCTGGAGACCGCCAACTGCCGGGCCACTTCCCGGGGACGCAACAGCCGTTCTTGGGCCATCCGCTTACCTCCGTGGGTCTTTCTCCCCAGCCATTCAAAAACCGTGGCGCCTCCCGGCACAGATGTCCTCTCCTGTCCCGGAATAGGGCTTTGCCTCCGGGGCACGGACTGGCCTGGCCCGCCTATCCGGTTTTTTCAGCCGCAAATATTGGGGGAATAGGGGCTGCGGAAGGTCGCAGGCGCAAGCTTTAACAAGATTTGTTATTCTGAACGGAGCGTAGCGGAGTGAAGAATCTCTGTTTTCTAGGAAGATCAGAGTCTGCGCGGCTGCCAGATTGATCAAAAGCCTTATCTTGGGGCTCAGGAAAGCAAGAAGGGGGACGGTGGCCGCCTGCGCCGGGCCTGGCCAAATCCCCCTTGGCCCCTAGGTCTGTTCTCTCGCCCCTAGGTCTAAAAACCAATTACCCCCCACAAATTTAGGGGAATTGCCGGTGGGTTCGTCCCGGTTCTTAATGGAGAGTTCGGGGACAAGGCTGATAGACCCGAGGATAAAGGATCTCCTGGATGCTCCTGGCAGGCAGGGGCATGGCCCTACCTTTGCATTCCGGCTCAGAGCGGCCTTTACTAAAAACAGGAGGGTGATTATGGTATTATTAATTAATAAACGTTTTTTCCGCCCTGATGAGGTAGCCCGGCTGCTGGCCCTGTCCCGGCGCACCATCTATCGCATGATCCGGGATGGCCGTCTCCACGCCCTCAAATGGGGGGCCGGCCCCTGGCGTATTCCCCGGGAATCCTTGAGAAGTCTGCTGCCGCCGGACGGCCCGGAAATCTGAAAATAGGTCATGGTGCGGCCCTTATTTTTTTATCCCAAAAACCAGGACGCGGCTCCCGTGGCGCTCCCAATTTTCTAATCTTCTGGTTAACTAGAGCCGATGATATATAGCGATTGCCAAAAGTTTTTTCCGATAGAAGGCGTTAAAAAGATTACAAAAAACTAGACTTTTGGTGAAACATATGCTTTGCTTAATTTGTGCCCAGACGACTTGCGCCCAACCTGGAGAATT
>JAEHJW020003260.1_pt1 | contig 22621 bp, 23 predicted proteins | sample 9271431 | NCBI WGS metagenome assembly JAEHJW02 | reverse complement strand
AATTTCTTTGTTGCTGGCTTGCTGAACGGGGCCGAACAACTGCGTCGTGGTCGTAGTGCTTTGGAAGCCGCCCGCCACCCACTGACCCATGCTGCGAAACAGCGTATAAGGCTGCGGTGCCGTCAGGTCGGGATCGCCTATCAGCTCGCCTACAGTAATCATGCTAGTAACCCACGGCGAACCAACTGCACGCGATAGACGAGCTGCCGGTGGCCGCTGTAAATCCGGAGGTGCTCTGGCCGGTGATGTAGACTACGTTGCGCGTCGCCCCGGGGCCAAAGTCCAAAGACGTCACCAGCACCTGAAACAACGCGTTCTGAAAAGTCTCGGTGAATGTCACGGTCAAGTCTCCGGTGCTGCCAGAGTAAGCCGTTCCCCACTGCAGCACAAGCGGAGACGCGCTGCCTGCCACGGGCCACTTCGCGTAGCCGTCGCTGGCCAGAAGCGCCGCGACGGCGCTCCCCAAGGCGCGCGTGACCCAGGCCGTGGTGGCTACGTTGGTGCTGTTGTCTCCAACCGCCGCTGTGGGCGCGGTGACGGCGGTGCCGGTGGCTATCAGCGCCCCCGCTACGTTCAGCCCCTGCGTTGCGGACAATTCCGTGAACGCGCCCGTTTCCGGCGTGGTTGCTCCGACGGTCGTGCCGTCCACGGTCGAGTTGACCATTGCTACACTGGTGATCTTAGTGCTCATTTGGCTCACTCCTCGCTAACGATGCCAATAATGGAGGCGCGCATCGCGCCGGTGTCTACGCCGGGCGTAAAGGCGGCGTCGCCCAGATCCGCGGCCTCGGCGCGCTGCGCCTTGGACATGCGGCTCATGCGTCCGCGCTTGGTGCTTTCGGCCAGTGGCTGCCAGCCGTTGCGCGCGTCCGTGAACCAGCTCCGCGCCGCGTTCTGCCCGGCCAGGGCCGCGCGCTTGGCTTGGCGCATCTGTTTTTCGCGGTCGCCTTCGAGCGCCGCTTTGGCCATTCCAGCCAGTTCGCGGCTGATGGGTTCTTTGTTGTCCGCGGCCTGCACCGCCGGTTCCAGCACAGGCCTGGCGGGCTGCCGCCGTTTGGGACTGCCCTTGCTGAAGATGAACAGCAGTTCGGCGTTGGTGACGTCCGCCTCGGCGGTCTTGCGCAAGTACTCTTTTTTACGCTTGTTCTTGGTCTTGGCCGCCATGCCCAGCAGATGGTCGCCGCGCTCTCGACTGCTGGCGCTGGGCACGCCCACGTAGGCGGCCGTGCGGCTCAAATTCGCCATGCGTTTGAACAACGCCGCCGTTCCGGACTTGTGCGCAATGGTTATCTTGGGCTTCATCGCAGCCTCGGCATGATGCTCAGGTCTATGTAGGTGCCGTTGAAGTGTATGATCCAGCAGAGCCGACCGTGCGGCTTGCGGCGCGGAAACGGTCCGTCGCTACCAAACACGGCGAAGCCGATGATGCGCTCAGTCTCGGCGCGAAGCGCCTCGGCCAATTTCAGCGGGCCGACGGCGTGCCGCGTCCAAGGGCACGCGATAAAATCTATGTCGCGCTTGATACTGCCATGTACGCCGATGGCATAGCCCAGTTCGTAGGCGCGTGCGCGCAGCGGGCCTATAAGTCTGCAGTACGCCTTCGCAACGCGCCGCTGGCCGTGCTCGTCAAGCGGTATCTTCTTCACCATACCAGCATTGGCCCTGCCCCGATGACGCGCGCCATGCTGGCAAACTGCTGGCCGTAACTGGTCAAGTTCCACTGACCCCAGTCTTCGATGGAGGCCAGCGGCTGGTAGCTGACGCTTACGTCGCCGGCGCTCTTGCTGGTCTGTATGCCGCCCGCCAGCCCCTGCGCCGCTATCTGCGCGCCGCTGTACGGGATGGCGGTGTTCACCGTCATCTGCTCGGCTATCCACGTGGCGTAGAGGTTGTCGCCCGGCTGCGGGTTGGCGAGCGTGATGGTGGTGCCGTTCAAGGTGTAGCCAACGCCGGGCGTCAGGAACAGGCCGTTGTTGCTGAGCGTCTGCAGCACGCCGCCGGGCGGCGGGGCGCTCAATGTGTAGGTGGCTTGCCCGACGGCGCCCTGCGGCACTTCGCCGTGCGTTATGCTCTGCAGAGCGGTCTGAACCTGAGAGGCGTCGCTGCGCGCGTAGAGCGTGCAGTAATGCGCGATGAACCAGCCCATGGCCAGAGTCCAGGCATCCTGCCAGCGCGCCTGCACCAAGCTGGCGGCGGCCAGGTTAAGGTACAGCTGTATGACCACCACGGGGATGGGCGGCGCCTCGTACACCTGCAGCGTCACGGCGCCGCTGGCCGTGGCCGTAGTGCTGACCGTAACGGCGTCGGCGAGAAGGCCCGTAATGACGGTTCCTTTGGGCAGCCCGGCAGCCTGCAAGAATTGCCCGATCAGCAGGCCGTTGACGGAGGGCACGTTGACGGTCTGACTGCCCAGCGTGGTGGCGGCGCCGCTTACTTGCGTTGGCGTGCCAAAGAACTTGGGGAACACGGACAAGAAGTCGTCCAGCGCATAGGCCGGGTTGGTTCCGAACACCAAGTTAGTGGCAGGGCCAAAAGCGGAGTAACCAGGCCACCCGACGCATCCGCCTTCCTGCCCGCTGCCCCAAGTGTTGTCCACCCACTGCGTGTAGTTTGGCCACGGGTTGCCCGTGTACGCCTGGTAGCCGCCCATGTGCTGCGCTCCTAAAACTCTGCGACGGGCGCTAGAACACTAACGCCCGCCTGTGGTTGCAAGACAACTAAGCGCTCAGGCCCATGGCCGCGCCGGGGTCTTTCTTACCGCCCTTGCCGCCCTTCTTACCGTCGCTGGCGTCGCCGCCGGGTTCCGCTGGCGCGGCGGGCGTCTCGGGCGGCTGCATGTTGGCAGCCTCGACCGCCGTCGGGGCCGGAGCGGGCGCGGCGGGCGTGAGGTCGGTGATGCTGCCGTCCTTGATGCCCAGTTTGTAGGTGTCGGTCTCGCGCACCCAATCGGGAGCGTTTGTCGGGCGCCCGGCGCTGGGCGTGGCCGCAAAGCGGCGCACCGCGCCGTCGACTTCGTGAAGAAACAATTTCGCTCGTGTGAAGTAAAGCTGTGCCATTGGTCTCTTTTCCTTCCCTGCCAGGAATGGTTGTTGCTGCGCGGCCGACTTTGCGCGACCGGGCGCGGCGGCAAGGAACACCGCGCCCGGTCGTACTCGGTAGCCGCGCAACCCTGTTAGACGCCGTCCTGATAGACCTGCGTGGTGGTCCTCTTGAAGATCACCTCGCCGATGCAGCCCATGTAGGCCGTCTCGTAGGCGACGCCGGCCCGCGTGGTGGGCACGGTCATCACCTTGGTCATCACCTGCGGCACTTTGAGGTAGAGCGACTTCTCGTCGTTTTTGTAATACACAGCGCGGTCCAGACCGTTGCCGGGCTGGCCTGCGGGCTGCGTATTGCCCGCGCCCTGGCCGCTGATCCAAGGATTGGGCAGCGGGTTGATCTTGAACTTGACACCGTGGTGGGCCGCAATACAGTGCTTCTCGATGTACTCGATAACACTCATCGCCACCGGCACGCCGGCGATGGCCTGCGGCTGGGTCAGCACGTTGAACTGCGTGTACGGAATGAGCAGCCGGTCCGCCATGCCCTCCTGTGCCGCGAAGCCCGAGTTGGTCAAGGTCTGGGTGAGGCCGTCGTTGACGTCCGCCAGAATCTCCGCCGGTGTCTTCTTGGCCCACGGGGTGCTGCCGCCAGCGCCCGCCGGTACGACGTACTCGTACACGTTGGGGTTGTTGATCAGCGCCGCGCCGCCCAAGAAGCCAGCGTACACGACGAAGTCCAGCGCCTTGACCCAGTTGGTCTCGACCGAGTTCTCGTAGAGCTCCTGCAGCGAGAACGGCGGTGCCTGGTTAATACGCAGAGCGTACTCCATGCGCTGAAGATCGACGTAAGTGACCGTCATGCCCATGGCCCAAATGTAGGTCGCCCAGACGCCTTTCTGCACGTCGGCCTGCGCCTCGGGGATCTCGGTGTTGTTGGTTCCCTGCAGCCCGTAGAACTGGGTGCCGGTGGTGGCGTAGTTGGCGCTCCATGCGCTGAGGAACTGCGGGAAGCCGCCGCCCGTCTTCACAGTGATGTCGCGAGGGTGGGTTACGGCCTGCAGCGGCTCGACCAGGTCGGTGTCGATGAGCTCCAACTGCGAATTGAGGAACGCCAGGCCGGAAGCGCCGGCGGCGTCGAAAGCGCGTGCGCGATGACCGCCGTAAGGATTCCAGCCGCGCGGCGCTTGCTTCATTTTACGAGCCATTCTATTCTCCTTCTGGCTTAGGCCGCGTTGCGGACCTTGACGGTGATTTCCATCATGTTGTTGACGTCCATGAATCCGGTCCTGGCTACCGTATTGGGCAGCGCGGCAAGATTGCTGAACGTGACGGGCGTCCCCGCCGGGATGATGGCCGTGGTGTTTTGGCTGAGCACGATGGCCGTGGTGCCGCCGCCGCTGGCCACGTAGGTGCCCGGCGCGATGCCGAACCCGTACACCAGCTGGCCATTCTGCGTATTGGTGGCGCTGGCGATTGTGAGCGCGGTGCCGATTGCCGCCGCCGTACCCGTAGTGCTGAACTGGTCAGTCGCGGCCGGCGTTCCGATCTCCCAGTCGCCGATGGTGCCGGCGGTGATGGCGTCGTTCAGCACCACGCGGGTGTACACCTGCGAACCGGCCACGGCGGAGTTGGCGACCGAAACGTACACGGTGGCGCTGCCGCGCTCCAGCACGTCGGCCATCTGGCCGGGCGCGTAGTAGCCGACCTGCAGCGTGCCAGGTGCGATGCCCGCGCCGTAGGGGTAGGCCAGCTGCGTCTGCACCTCGCGCACGGCGATGCCGGCGAACTGCGAGACGACCAGCGCCGCGTTGGCCGCGGCCGAGGTGATGAAGTCGTACACCGAGGTGTAGTAGCCGCCGGTGGCGTTCTCAATGATGACGGCCGGGTCGCCGAAGTTGAGGTTGTTGGTGCTGGTCAGGGGCGAGAACTCGCGCGAAGGCACGACTCGCTCGCCCTGACGGCTGATTGTGCCGGCGAACCCAAGGTTCGGCCCGGTGACAGGAATTACCTGCCCGAAAGAAAGTGCTGTCATAGGTTAGTTGCCTGCCTTTCTGCGGTTGTCGTAGTACTCTTGCAGCTTGGCGTTCTCGGCCTCGGCGTCCGCCGCGCGCGCCACGTTGCTGTTGGGCAGCCGCGAGCGGTCGCGTGCGCCGGCTTGGAAGCCGCCGTAGTTGGCCCGCGCGTCGCGCGCCCGGCTGGTGCGGCTGAGCGTGCTGAGGGCCGTGTTGAAGGCCGCCCGCGTGGCCGGTCCGCCGTCCTGCGCGACGGCCCTGCGGATCATACGCAGCGTGGCCGCGGCGCCGTCGTGCGCCGTGGCGCGGTCCTTGGCGCGGCGCTTGGCGTCCTTCGCCTTACCGTCGCGGCAGCCGCACTCGGGGCACGCCTCGCCGTCCATGGCCGTGCCGCAGTGGGCGCACTCCATGTCGTCGCCGTCCTCCTCGGCGCCGTCCTCGGCCTCGAGGTTCTCCTCGCCAGAAAGACCGACCTCCTCGCCCGGCTCGGCCTCGGTGTCCTCAGCTTCGAGAACCTCCTCCAACTCGGCGGGGTCGACCTCGACGATCTCTTCCTCTTCCTTGTCGTCGCCGGCGTGCTCGGGCTCCTGCTCCTCCTCGCTGAAGAACTGCGTCAGCAGGTCCTTCAACTCCTCGAGGTCGGTGTCCGTGGTGCGGCGGTCGCGCGCATCCATTATGTCGTCCAGACGGTCGTACAACCGGCGACGGCGGTCCTCCGTGTGGGTGACCTCGATCTCGGGGTCCAGGTCGCGGCCACGGCGGGCGTCGCGGCTGCGCCGGTCGCTCACCTGGCCGGTGCGCTCGATCTCGAACTCTTCGTCGCGCCCATGACGGTCGTCCATGTGGCGGTCGTCCCCGCGCTTGGCGAGGTCCAAAGCCGCCTGTGCCAGCTCCTCTGGGTCGGTGTCGGCGTCGTTCGCCATGGCCCGCAGGCCGCGCCCCCAAATATGCATGAGAGGGTTTCTCATCCTGTGCTTCTCCTTGTGCTGCTTGGGTTGTGGTGCGTTGTTGTTTGCGCCTTGTGCCGCGCGCCCTGCGCCGTGCCCAGGCGACGAAGCCTCGGCGTCGGGCGGAGCGGCGTCCTGTATGCGGGCCTCCGGGCCTGCGCGGCCCTTTGGTACCACGGCGAGGTGGTTGATTACGATATCCACCTGGTGGATACGCGGGCCGCGCTTTTCGATGGCGAAGTCGTAGCCCAAACTCAGTTCGCGAACCTGCTTGTTGCGCACCTTGCTCAACAGCGGTTCGGCGGTGATAAGCACGTCGGCCACCATGGGTTCGTCGCCGCTCTCCAACTGCCCGGTGCCGCGCCGCACGTTCTGCATGTGGCCGCGAGCGTACTCGTTGAAGTTGTCGGGATTGACGAAGTCCGGCGGGTGCCCGTCGCAGACGGACTTGCCCTCGCCGCTGCGCAGTGTGTCGGGGTGGAACACGTCCTCCGCCGCGCGGAACAGGTCGATCTGCGCGGCGGGGTTGCTGACGTCCACGCCCATGTCGCGGGCGGCCTCCTGCGGCAGGTCGCGCACGCTGTACGTCTGGCTGCCGGTGCGGCCGATGACGCAGTTGCGGGCGATCAAGAACCCTTCCGGCGTCTCCTCCAGGTTCTCGCTGATGGGGGTTGTAAAGTATCCGCGCGCCATGGCTAGACGGGCTCCGGGAGGCGGGAGTCGCGGCCGTCGTAGCGTCGCATGTACCGCGCAATTTGACGCGCAATACCTTCTTTGCTCCAATCTTTTTCAGGAGGCGCATGAAATACTTTTTTATGCACCTCCGCCAACTTGTTCATGGGCAGGCGCATAAGAGCCTTGTAACTGTAGTCTTCGTCCCCCGCCATCCGCCGGTCCTGCACCTGCCGGCGGGAGTCAAATCCACGAAGAGCGGCACGGTAGTCGCGTAGCACTGCGGCAGCTATTTGCCGCGCGGTCATGCCGCTCTCAGCGCGCTCTTCTACAAAGTCCGATAGTCCCGCAAGACCAGGGTCAGCAGGCATAATGTCGTGCTGCTTCAGTAGTCGATAAGTTTCACGAATCACCACCTTGGCAGAGTCTACGTCCCCGCACCTCTGCCGGTCCTGCACCTGCCACGCGGTGAGCGGGGTGTAGGAGGTGTCCTTAGAACGCTTTACCGTAGTGAGCTCCGGTATGCGAAACATGGATGCCTGATAGCGTGCTTGCAACGACTCTAACGCACGCGCGCCTTGCAAGTCGCCCTTAGCGCGCAACCGCAACTTTTCTTGCTGTATTTCGCCCAATTTTTCGTCTAATTCCTTCGCAGTCTTAGGCTGTTCGAATGCGCCCACGCCGTCCCCCGCCCTCCCCGCCGCGCTGCGTGCTTCATGACGGCCAGTCACATAGCCGCACGCATCACAGCGAAACGTCGTACCACTACCTGATGGTCCACTGCTGCCCATTGTGTAGATGTCTTTTTTCTCGCCGCACTTAGGGCATTGCATCACGCCATTTTTAATCCAAGGTACACCGTCCTTCGCCCTCCCGGCGGCGCTTTTCTTGGCCATGCCCTTGGCGCCGTACTTCTCGCGCCCGATGTAGGCGGCCAGCGCGTGCGGGTCGGTGACGCCCTTGCGGTGCGCCAGGCTGCGCTCCAGTTTGGCGTAGCCTTCGTGGGTGTCGGTGACGGAGGAAGTGAGTTTCATGTCGTCGTTGAAAATAGCGACTACGCCGCCAGCCTCTACACCCGTCAACTTCACTTTAGTGCGGTAAGTGCCTTCACGCCCGATAACCGTGCCAGAGTTGCCCTTGTAACTTCCCGCCGTAATTTTTACGCGGTCACCAGTCTTAAACGATTCCGCGTCCCTCCCCATGGGCACGGGTTCGGGAAGGTCGCGGTCTTTGGCAGATTTGCGCGCGGTCACTTTGTGAGCGCTCCACTCAGGGTGTTCGCGCTTTGCCTTTTCCAGCGCCTCGGCAAGTGTACGGCTCCAGTTAGTGGAAAACTTATACGCACCGTCAACGTAGATATCAATCTTGGGGTTGCGTGGGTCGTACGCGTCCCCCGTCCTAAACGGCTCCACTTTCTCTCCCATCTGCCGCGTGGCCTCCTCGTGCGCGCGCAGTGCGCTCGTGTCACCCGCTTCGAGGTTCTCGCGAATGTTGAAATAGCGATCTTCTTCGGACTTGGGCCACCTGTCCCGCGCCCACGCGCCGTTCGGCATCGGCTGCGGCGTCACGCCCGTGTTCTGCACGAGCGGGACGGCGTCCTTGGCACCCGTAGGACCGCCGCCCAGCGCGTACCAAGCACGAATCAACGCGCGCTCCTGCTCAGGCGTCATCTTCTGCTGCCGCGCGATTCTACTCTGCTCCTTACTGGCGACAGAGTAGCCATGCTTGTTCTGCAAACGCATAAGGTACGCAGCGTCAACGTCAACTGAAGCATCTTTCGTCTTCCGCTTGCTGACCGGAATCAGCTTCGGCATCGGCGCGACGTTGGTCGCGTCCTCCGCCTCCAGACGCCGCATCTCGGCCTTCGCCGCAGTGTTGCCGGGCGCGCGGCGGATCTCCTGCCGCATCTGGCGGATGTGCCCCGCGTGGCCGCGCTGTGCGTCCCTCATGGGGACGGGCGCGGGAAGGTCGTCAGTTGCGAAGGACATGCTAACTCCGTTCTTTCTGCACCAGTCAACGACTTCTTTGTACGTGCCTCCGTGCAGTATCGTGCCGTCGGCTTTGGCGACGTACCACGTGTCGTTCATCTTCTTCACTCGCATTGGGCCACCAAACTTTTGCGCGCCCAGGATGCGCATTTCCTCGTCCCCCGCGCGCCTCCGGTCCCTCCGCTCCGCTTCGCGCTTCTTGGCGTACGCGATGGCCACGGCCTGCTTCTGCGGCTTGCCAGCCTCCATCTCGGTCTCCACGTTCTTGCTGAACGACTCGGGGCTCTTGCCTGTGATAAGCGGCATCTTAATCTCCTGCGGCGGACGCGCCCGCGCGCTGCGCGAAGTACGGGAGGACGTAGAATCCGACGCCGCCCTGGAACTTGATTTTGCGCTCGTTGAGCAACTCGATGAACCGATCGCGCTGCTCATCGCTCAGATGCTGGAAATAAAACTTGGTCTCGTCGCGTTCGCGCGTCACCCAGTGCTCGCAGTCGGTTGGGCCGTGGCATGGTGGATCTTTCTTGATCGCCTGACGATTCTCATCGAACATCATCTGCCCATCAGCACCCTTGGAATAGCAGTCGCGATACGCTTGTCTGAACGGCACGCCGCCGTCGTTGGCGACGTACACCTTATAACTCTTGTCGGTCGCGCCCAGCCGAACGTCTCCAGCTTCTAAGCGCGTCATAAACGTGTCGGGCGCTAGCGAACCGCAGTAGCGGCACGTGTCGTCAGACGGGTCGTAGTCGTTATCGCGCGCGAAGGCGGGCGCGTGGCCAAGGTAGATCTCAGCCCTGCGTGGGCATTGGAATATCGGCATGGCTCAGTTCCCCGTCGCGATGTTAACCAGCGCATTGGGCTTCCAGCCGGCCCCGTAAGCCGCGCCAGACGTAATGCCGGCGATGTGCGTGGCGCCGGTGGGAATGCCCAGGTAAGTAGGCACCTGGCCCGGCGCGATGGCCACGCCGGTGGCGGTGGTTACGGTCACGTTGCTCGCGCCCAGCAGCACGTACGCCACCTCGGTGCTGACGTTGACCAACCGCACCACGGTGTCGCTGGCGGGCGTGCCGGGCAGCGCCACGGCGGTGGAAGTGGTGTCGAATGCGGCCGTGGTGACTGCGTCCACGGTGAATGCGGGTTGCGGGCTTGCCGCCATTGGCTTTCTCCTTATCTACCGCGCCGCCGCTCCAACGAGCGCGGCGCGTCCAGTACGTGGTGGGCCGCCGCCGTAAAGGCATCGCGAGCCGTGTACGTCAGTTGCATCTCGCCGTCTTTGTCGGGGCGCAGGGTTACGGCGTCGCGCAGCCTTTTGGAACCAAACCGCTCAATTCGTCCAAGCGCATGTCCGCGCGCCGTCACAACGGGCGTTCCACCGACCGCTTGGGCTACGGCGTGGGCCACTTCTTTCGTTACGACATTGCCGCGTTTAGTCCAGCCCACGAACCTGCCATCGCGTATGATCGCTTGCGCCGTTCCGTCCTCGTTCTCCACAACGTACATTACCGCGTCTTTCGCTCTTGCCACCGGCGTAAGCAGCCCCCAGTATTGCGGGGCGACGAGTCCGCGGCGCGGGTCGTCGCTCTTGGGGTGCGGATCGTGGACGAACTTGCCGTTGTAGCCTACGACGGCGTGCTGACCGCCGCGCGGGCTGGTGCCCTCTATGGTGTGCCAGCCTACGGGCGGCGGCGCGCCCGGTACGATGGGCACCTGGTCGTAGCGCAGCCCGCGCCGTCCCAGCCAACGGTTAACGCCGGGGTCGTCGTTGGCCCGCGGCCAATCCGGCACGTCCTGCTCGCGCAGGTTAAGGATGCTGGCGATGCAGCTGCGGAAGCACGTGCCGCGCTTGCCGATTCTAGACTGCTCTACTGGGCGCATCTGCCCTTCCCTTTGCCGCGCGGCATGCTTAGTTTGCACTTGTCGCACACCAAGTATGGCGATCCCTTTTTGCCGCACACGACGCACCGATTCACGCGCTTAGCCATTTGTGCTCCGTGGCCGTCAGGTCGTCGCCTCCCAGGTAGGCCGCCATCTCCCAAGCGTCGCACTCGCGCGCGAACCGCACGGCGTCGTTGGCGTCCGCGCTAAACGCGAACGGGAATGTGCCCTGTACGTAGCCGGGGCACGGACCGCACAGCCAATAGGGGCGGTCAAGCCCGATCTTTTCCACCAGCCATGCCATCTCTATTGCAGGCACGCTGGGCGCTTCAGGTCGCCTTCCTTCGTCCATTTCAGAAACTCCTCTATGGGCATGGGCGTCCAATCCATCAGGACGTCCCGCCAACGGTGGTGCCCGGCCTTGAAGGCGTTGAGCGCGGCCTTCGCGCTCGGCCATCCAAGAAAGCACTTGTGCTCGTCGAACTTGGCGGGGTCGTCCAGGCGCCGCTGGTCGAACACGTACGCCCAGCCGGAACCGGGGTCCGGTCCGATGGCCACGTCCAGGCTGTCGCCGTCCGCGCCCTTTACGCCCGCGATGTAGCCGTAGGCGTACGGCATCACGGTCTCCCAGCCGGGGCCGCTCCGCACGGAGCCCTTGGGATTCTCCACCACGCACTCCAAGCCGTGCACCCAGCGCGAGGGGCCGGGGCCGTCCTCGTCCGTGGCGCGCGCTCCAGTCTTCTTGGCAAACTCCTCCCACAGCCTCAACTCGCGCCGCAGCTTGTCTGCTCGACGCTCGTCGCCGACCAACTCGGCCTGCGCCAGATACTTGCGTAACTCATCCAGCTTGCGCTGCGTGTCGTCGTCGAACTTGTCGTCCCTCGCGCCCACCCTGTCGCTCGCGTGCTCGGCGCGCTCCGCCCGGCCCTCCTCGCGCAGCACCTTCTGCGGCGACGACGACGGCTCCAGCTGCTCCGCGCCGCCCTCCTCGCCGAACAGGCCCTCGCCCAACTCGCCCTCGCTCTGCGTCTTATCGCTGAGCGCGGAGATGTCCTCGTCCGTCAAGTTGCCGAACAGGCCCGTCTGCCTGCTGCTTTCCTTTAGCTCCATGGCCGCCTTGCGCGGGCTGATCAGGCCGCTGTTAAGCGCCACCACCACGGTGTCCACGGTGGTCCGTGCCAACTCGCTCTTTTCCTTCTCATCCAGCACGCGGATGCTGGGGAAGTCCAGCGTGAGGTCGTCCGGCACCTCGCCGATCTCGCTCGTCATGATGACGGGCAGCAGCTTCTCCAGCGCCGGACGCAGCGTGATGTCAGCCTCGGTGGCGATGGTCTTCTCGTAGATGCGCTCGTCGCCCTCGCCCGAGTTGCCCAGGCCGTTGTACATGCGGCCCCACAGCAGGCTGACGGGCATCTTGGCCGCGCCGGCCAGCTGCAACTGGTACATCTGTATCAGCTCGGCCAGACCGCCGAAGCTGTACTGGATGTTCTCCAGCCCGCCCTCTTTGGGCAGGATGAGCAGGGACTGGTTGTTCAGCCCCTGGTTCAGCGCCTGCATGCGCTGGGCGTAGGCCATGGCCGCCTTCTGGTTCATGGCCGCGCCGCTGAGCATCTGCGACAGCTGGTCCTCCTTCAAGCCGATGAGGTTGGCGCGGAAGGAGAGCGACAACGCGTTGGCGCTGATGTTGTCGTAGCTGGTCATGCTTTGCAGCACCGGGGCCAGCACGCTGATGCCCCAGCCGCTGTAGACCGAGTTTTCGGGTTCCGGCATCTTGGGGCCGCAGAAGCGCAGTATGCGGCTGGCGTGCACGCGGAAGCTCGCGCCGCCCTGCGCGCTTACTGAATAGTATTCCGGCAGGTTCACATCCAGCGGGCGCTCGATGTCCTCGCATACTTCGCCCGTGGGCTGGATGCCGCTCCAGCGGTCGAATACGGAAAGACCTTTGAAGCTGCCCAACGGCACGTCGTCCAGGTTGAGCGGCTGGTCCAACTCGTGCTCGTGGCCCTTGATCACCATCAACGCGCCAGCGCCGCCGAACAGACGCCCCCAATGCAGGGCGCCCAGCATTGCGCCCTTGGTGTTGGTGCGCCGCACGGCCGCGTCTACTTTGGCCATTTGGCGCGGGTCGATCTCGGACACCACCGTGGGCCAAGTTTTAAGGACGTCGGCGGCGGGCGCGTCCACGATACGCCGCGCGATCCAAGAGCTCTCGTAGATGCTCACAAGGCCCCAAAAATTAAGCGTGAACCGCGTGAGCGGATAGGTGGTGCCGTTCTCAAGGCTGCTGGAGAACGCGCCCGTGCGCGCCATCACATTGGTGAAAACGTCCAGCGCTTGCGCGGTAAAACCGCTCGCGCCGTGCAGCCCGAACGGGCTGCCTGCGCCCGACGGCTGCGAGTTGTTGCGGCGTCGTCTACGCGGCATTTACAGCCGTCCTTTCCTTGCGCACCGCTGGGGCGCTTTTAGTGGCTTCTACTGCGCCTGGGCGCGACGTAGTCGCTCAGGTCCGAGTCCTGCAACCATACGCATTGCTCTTCTGAGAATGGGATCGGTTGCACGTCGCCGTTTTCGTTCTTTACAAACGCCCACAGCAGCCGCTTGGACGGCGAGACGATTTCTTTGAGTATCTCGCCGTCAAGATCCACGCCGTTGACTACCAGCACGTCATCCTTGCGAACCACGATGCGTCGCCGCATGCGCGGCCTCCTACCTACTGCTGCACGTACTGCAGAACACCATAGTGGCCGATACCCACCGTAAGCATGCACAGCGCGTTGCCCGCCGGTGCCTGCGCAACGGTAGCGCCGCTGGTGCCGATGTTGACGGCGCTACCGCTGGTAAACGGGATGGCGCCGGTAAGCGCCGTTGTCCCGGTGCCGCAGGAGATGCCCGTGCCGTACTCAAGCAGAATGGAGGGCGTGGTGCCGGCGGAGCCGTCCGTAGCGCCGCAAACGTAGATCGCCTTGCCAGAGGCCAGGGCCACCAGCTGCGTCGTGCCTGCGGAGGCCTGGCTGATTGCCACCGAGGACTTTGCGCCGCTCGAGCACGGGTCCGCGCTGGCGGTGGTGAAGGGGCTGAAGCTGGCCGTGATGGCGCCGGCCGTGGGGTAGGTACCACAGCTGTACGTGGCCACGTACTGGTCGCCGGTCGCTACGGCGGGCGCGACGTTGAACGTCTGCGCGCTGTTGCCGGGCGTGAAGCCGATGGTGGCGACGGCGGAGGTCGGCGTGGTGCTGTTGTTGCCCTGGTACTTGAGCGCGACCGTACAGCCGCTGGGGCTGCCGGTAATGCCCGCGCCGGTAACAGTCAGCGTGCCGGTGCCGCTGAAGTTAGGCAGGCGCGCCGCGCCGCTGGTGGCCGTGGCCGTGGCCGGTACGGCCGTGAACAGGCTGACGCCGCTGGCGGCCGTGTAGGTGAAGGTTGTCTGCGCGGTGGCGGCGGCGACGGGCAGCAGGGCCAGCGCCACGACGATGGAAAAGAACTTCTTCATTTCGTGTGTTCTCCTTACGCTGCCACCAGCGCTTTGAATTGTTGTTTTGTCATTTGCCCGACGACGCCGTTGCGGCGGACGCGCCATTTGTTTTTAAGCGGCGTTAATGCTACATCTTGGCGGCCTGCGCGCGCAGTTCGGCCGCTTTTTTCTTGTACGCCACAGGTTTCATACCGCGTGCGGCCAACGCCTCCAATTCAAAGGCCGTACGCAGCAGCCGTTCCTTTTCGTTCACGCTGGTGCGCACGGGCCTAAGTTCTTTGCCGCCTTCTGGAAACAACTTCTTAAACGCCGCCGCGTTGCGCGCCTTTTCTTGGCGCGCGGAAGCGTTACGCGCAGGCGACAGCGTGCTAAAGTCTATGCGCGACGCGCCAAGATTGTCGGCGGCACGGCATCGCCTGGCCATGTCCAGCGCCGCGTCTAGCGCGCGGTGCATGCGTTCACGTTTAGTCATCACGCAGATTCTCCATTCAGACCAAACTCCTTCATGAATTGCGGTTTGGTCATCTGGCGCACAACGCCGTTACGATGAACGCGCCGCGGCCAAGTTATGTCGTCAATGCTGAGAATCACGCGCGACGTGCATCGACAGTTGAATATGCCGCCGGGGCCGTAGTCGCCGTAAGACCTGTCTTCGCCGGCCAACTGCTCCGGGTTGGGCGGGTCGTTCCAGGCGAATATGACCTTGTCCATCTTGCGGTGGCTGTCGCGCACGCGCACGTCTTGGCTGGTCAACCACTCGGCAAACTGCGCGCCCACCTCTTCGGCGCGCGCCTGCGTCAGCGCGAGCGCCGCCTTGGCCGTCTCCGTCCGGCTTATCAAATGCACGCGGCTGCGCACCAGCTTAGGGAACCGCGTGCGCAGCATTTTGTCTATGGTGCCGGCGCGCGCGCCCCGCTGCTGCGCGGCGGCAACTTCCTCCACCAGCTTGCTGGCGGCATCTATCGGCACGCTGCGTATGTACTGGGCGTTCTCAGCCACCAGGCGGCGGACGGCCTCGCCCGTGGCCCCGCGCATCTCGGCCTCCAGTAGACGGAACAGCTTGCGACTGTGTTGCGACTTCGCGGCCGCTTCGCGCCACGTCTTAACGTTGCCCGTGTTCGCCCAGCGCACCATGCGCGTGGCCAGCAGCTCGCTGGCCTGCTGAACGTCCTTCGCGCGGCTGCGCTCCTCCAACTCCGCCAGCCACTCCTCAAGCGTCTGCTCCGGGCGGCGGGGCTTCAGCACGCGGCCCGTTATCTTGCGGATGCCGTCCTCGTACGCCTTCTGCAGCCGCTCCGTGGGGCCGAAGCTACCGGGTGGGTGGCGCATGGGTCACTCCATGACGATACGCACGGCGCGGATGTCCTGGTCCTTGTCCAGCCTGGCCGCGAATGCCCTAGCCTTCACCAGCGCGTTTTCTGGCGCGCCCTGCGGATCATTCTTGAACGCCTTTTCGTGCTTGGCGTATGCGCGGTCTGTCCATATGACGCGAACGTCACCTTTCGCCGCCGCGTCCAGCGCGCGGCGCATGCGGACGCGGTCCATCGCAATACCGCGCGAACCAGCGGCTTCGCGCTTGGCGCGCTCGATACATTGCGTACGCCCACACGTCTTGCCAGGCGTCACGGGCATGCCGCAATAACGGCAGTGCGCCTTCGCCATCTCAACAGGGTGTTCGTCAGCTGCGACCATGTCCAACGCCGTGTCCAGCACGCGGCGCATCCGGGAGCGGTCGGTGACGAAGCGACGCTTAGGCGTCGCTTTGCCGCACAGACCCCTGTCGCTTTCCTTGACGTGAAACCAGTTCAGGCCCGCTGCGGTGCGCCCAAACTCGATCGGGGCGCCGCAGTTGGCGCAAGTAGCGCGCCGCCCGACGGTGGGTGCTAATTTTTCAACTTCAGAACTCTTCAGGTAGTGGTGTGGTCGCAAATCGTCCGTTTTTGCCCGGTTCATCCGCGCCATCTCATACGTAACGCTGTGAATCTTAGGCTCCTGGCCGGGCACCCACTGCAGGACTCCGTTCACCAGCCGCGTTCCCTGCGGCAGGGTCGGCTTCAGGTCGGGCCATGTCCGCTTTTCGAAGTTGTACTGCTTCCGCAGCGCCTTTAGGCGCTCTTCGGCGTATGTAGCCATCCTAGTTCACCAAAGCCCCTTCCGCCAGCGCGGCGTCCCCGCTGCCGGCCACTCCGTTCGCCGTGCGCCAGGCACCCAGCCGCCGCACCATCTCTTCCGGCAGCCACATATAGCCAATCCAAGATCGGCCCCAGGGGTGCGCCTTCATCTTGTAGATTTTGCCGTGCGCCAGGCGTAGGTGCACCTGCCCGTCCACGGGCGCACCGGCGGCCTTAAACTGCTGCAGCAGGTACTGCGCGAACGCCGTGGGGCTGGTGCGGTCGGCGCACAACCTGCCGATCTCCTGCGCATGCAAGGCCACGCTGATGGGCTTGAGTTCGGGTTCTTGGTAAGTGGGCGCTACGAGGATTGGGTCTTCTTGGGTGGACATGGTGCAATCTCCTAAAAACTCGCCAGCCGGTAGGGCAGTATCTTACCGTGCACGCCGTAGCGCAGGGCGTCTACCTCGTCGTCGTTCACCTTCAATGGGCCTTCCTCGCCGCGCTTGGCGGCCTTGTCGTCCCAGGCGTACTGCGGCAGCCGCTTGCACAGTCGCGGGCACCCGGTCTTGCTTATGCGCAGGGTGCGCCGCGCCAGCATGGTGCTTACGGTGTGTATGCCCTCGGCCACGCTGTTGTCCGCGTCCACGACCCAGAAGCCGCGCATCTGCAACTCTGCGCGCAGGCTGGCGGCCTCTGGCGGTAGCCGCACCTCGAAGCCCATGGCCCCGAACTCCTCCAGGTCGTCGGCGTACTGCCCGTCCGTCTTCTGGCGGCGCGTCTCTTTGCTGTCCCAGATCTGCTCGCGCGTTACCCACACGGTTTCGGAGTCGTCGTAGAACTCGAGATGGACTTGCGGGTGGTCAACGCCAGGATCGATAGCGAACCAATGGTCAACGTGGCCGCCGCGCGCGTGGCGGTCCGGGTTCAGCAGCGCCGGGGGAGGGTTGCCGAACGTATTCTCTTTATCGCTCCAACTATCGCGGTAGATTGAGCCTTCCGCGACGACCCAGAGCCCGTCGATGTAGCGCAGCTTGTACACACCGCTCTGGCTGGCGACGATGGCCGCCTTGGCCTCCGGGCTGATGTTGGGGTTGTCGTCCAACGTGAAGTGGATCACTTCGAGATGGTCGGACGGGAACTTGTCAATTACGTCGGCCTTCAGGTAGCTGTACGGGTTGCCGGGGTTGGTGCTGCCTACGAACCGCGCGCCGTCGACCGACATACGCATCCAGACCTGCGCCAGGAAGCTCTGCGGGAACTCCACCACCTCGTCCCCGATGAACACGCCGACGGTGGACCCAAGAATCTTCTTGTAGCTAGACTCGTCCCGCGCGCCCACCACCCAATACTGCTTACCGAACAGCCACATCTCGCCGCTGGCCATGTTGTAACTGAAGTTGCCCTGGCCGGCGATGGCGGCAATGTCGATAAGCATATTGCGGTGGACGGTGTCTTTGCTGACGCCGGCTATGAACCGCTTGCCCGGCACGTCGTACTGGCTGTACTGGACGATCGTCTTGGCGTCTATGGTGTATGTCTTGCTGGAGCGGACGCTGCCTTCGAGTATGGTGTAGCGCTTGTCCTTGGACGGGTGGCGAAGGATAAAGTCGCGCGCCTTTTTGCCGAACGGCTTGATGATGGGCGCGTCCAACCTAGCCCTCCGTGCGCAGGGCGTCGAACAGCGCCTTCAGCTGCTCGTTGGGCGCGCCGGCGTCCGCGGCCACCTGCACGCCGTACTTTCTGGGGCGCTGCTTGGAGAGAATCCACTTGCGCGTGTCAACTATAAGGCGCGCGCGCTCCACGTTGTCGTGGAACTTGACCTCTTCGCTGTCGAACGGCTGGCCCTTGGCGTCGACGCCCGAGCGCGTGACGCGAATTTCGCCGATCAAGGGGTTACGGGCGATGTCCTCTAACTCTTCGGCCTGCTTCTCAAACTGAATGTCGCGGCTCCGCGCGTAAAGCCTCGCGAGCGTAGGTGTGTCCCGCAGCCACTCGCAGAACGTAAATGACGTCGGCATAAGCGGATCCGCATCAAGATGGCCGAGCGTCATCTTTGTGTCAGACGCGAACCGCAAACAAATGGCGTGTGCTATTTCTTCGTTGTAAACTTTCGGACGCGCCGCGCTGGGCGCAATGGCGGGCTTGCCGTTCTTTCTCTTTGGGACATCCGCAGCCACGGGTTGTAACTGCGCAAGAATGGCCGCTTGTAGAGCTCGATGGCGTGCCGCATTTGCTTCGCGATTATGATGCCCACCCTTTCTGCGCTTTACCGCGTCGCCGCCTTGGGCAGTAGAGGGCGGCGCGCCCTTCTGCTGCTTCTTGGCGGGGGCCATGCGTTATGTCTCCTTGGGTTGGTGCTGACGTCGGCTTGCCTCGTCCGACCGTGGTGCCCCGTCTGCGCCCTACATAGATGCGCTCTTTTAAGAGCGCGGCGGCGCGTGCTTTGTTGGCACTCCCTGTGATTGAATTACGCGGGCCGGGCTTGAACCAGCGGCCTCCAGGTGTCTTCGTCAGTTATCCGAACGATCCATAGCCTAGCGATCTCCCAACTGATCTACCGCGCAAACTCGAAAAAGAAAACGGCCCTAGCGCGTGGTACGCCAGGGCCGTTCTCAGCGGCTCACGGTAGTGGGAAAGGAGCCTGACACTTGCGGATCGGTCAGAGACAATCGACGCATTTGTCTAATGGCACCACTACCGCCGCCATAGCTTTATTATACCTTAGCGCTGTCGCTCTAGCCCCCAGGTACGCAGCCCTATAACAGCGCGTCCGTCTTCCATGTGCGCCTGTACAGGTTTCCACAAACCCGTGCGTACCTGCGTAATCATGGTAACCGGCGACGTCACCCGCGTATCCGGACCGCCTATCCAACGATACTCGCCGGCCTCTACGCCACGAGATGCCTTGTTCTTAGAAATGTGAATGTGGGCTTTGCAAGTGGGCCACCGCCCCCAGTGCTCAAGGCGTCCGGCTTCTTCAAGAGAAAGAACGCACACGTCCAGTGTCGACACCTCCGCCGCAGGTTCCTAGCAGTTAGCCCGTTCTGTCGCGGCGGGAGCGGCTCACCCAGAGCGCCGAGCCGGAGGTCGCGTAGGACTCAACGGCACGACTTAAAGATTCAAATCCTTGCGCACACAGTCACTACTCCCTAAGTATACCCCGCCGCACCGCTTTCTGGCTGGGTAAAGTTATCGGCGGCAGTCGCTTAACGGCCAAGCGTTTAGATTCAACCACTTACCTACTACGCTCGGTAGCTACTCGGGTATCCGAGTGAACTTAACACCTTTATATTCAGCGGGCTACTCGGTATACTCGGTTATACTTACTTAATTGAATAGAATGTATATATATATAATACGTGTTATTATGTTAATAGATGAATTAGTAATTTTATATAGAGGTAATGCAAACGCCATCCGAGCGAGTACCGAGTCAAGTGATTATTATCAACAACTTAGCCCCGCGTTAAACCGCGTAATATACTAATAGGTGTGCGCGCAACCCTTAAAATCCGTCTTTTGTTGTTTAGGACCTGCGCAAACCTAATAACTTTGTGCTAGAGAAAGGAGCTTGATGGCCCGTTCTATACGGTCATTTTCGTTGTCCACCGAGTTGCAATACCAGTTGGACGTGCTTTTAGCACGCGCTGGTACTGCACCTTACGCCGACCTTTTGCCGGATCTCCAAGCCCCGCGCCCCGCGGCCTTAGAACCGCCCGCGCCGCTGGACGAGCTAGACCTGGCCCTGCCCGACTATGCCAACATATTCCAGGAACTTGGCATACCCGGCCCACCGCCCCTGACCCTGGAGGAGTTTAAGTCACGCGCCGTAGCCCATGGAGATAAGCGCCCATTCGGCTTCCACCAGAAGCTGAACCCGCTGCTGAAGAAGTACGCCAAGGAGCGGCGCAAGCTGCATCGCCAAGCCTTGCGTGACGCAGCCCTTGGCGCACGCATTGCGTGTAGGCAAGCGCAGCCGAGCCTCAGCCGTTTGGTAGAGGTTTTGTTAACTCGTGGTATTAGCACGCTAGAAGAAAGGGCCGCCAGCGTTGTCGTCCGCCAGTCAGAAGCAGCAGCAGAAAAGCCAAGTCACGCAGGTAAGGCAGCAGATGCTAGAAAAGCTGCGCACCAGTCTGTTAACCCCGCGCCACGCCGCACAACTAAAGCTAACCCCGTACGCCGAAGGACACGCCCTGGCCATACAACCTAACTGGGCTGGGTTCCAAATACCTTACTTCCGCCCCGACGGCACGTTGGACACGTTTTATCGTTTTCGCTTTACGCAGTTGAAGCCCAGTACGGGGTGGCGCGCTCTGGGCGCTGTGCCCGAAAAACCGCGTCGCTATGCGCAGCCCGCCGGTACGGGGTGCGGAGTGTACCTGCCGCCGCTGCTGGCGCAACCGTGGACGGCCATTATGCGCGACCCCACTGCCGCCTTGGTAATAACTGAGGGCGAGTTAAAGGCCGCTTGCGGTTGCACACTGGGCGTACCTACGTTGGGGCTGGGCGGTGTATATAGTTGGCGCAGCCACCGCGAGCAGCAGGAACTGTTGCCATTGCTGGAGGAGTTCGCCTGGAAGGACCGTTTGGTGAACCTGTGCTTCGATAGCGACCTGCACAGCAACCCGATGGTGCGCGTAGCGGCCAGCCGCCTGGCGGCAACGCTGGCCGCGCGCGGCGCCAAGGTGCTGTGGACGGAGCTGCCGCCGGGCGAGGGCGACACCAAGCAGGGCATGGACGACCTGGCCTATGCCGCCGGGCCGCAGGCGCTTATGGACGCCTTGGCAGCCGCTGAGCCGCTGGGCGCGGGCCTACTGCTGCACCAGATGAACACCGAGGTGGCACTTATCCGCGCCACGGGTGAGATAGTCGAGATGCGCACCGGCAACGTGTACACGCCCACGGCGTTCACCGAAGTATTGTACAAGCACCGCCACTACACCGAATGGAAGGAGAAGGGTAGCGTACAGAAGTTCGTAGCCAAGGAGTGGTTGGCCTGGCACCACCGGGCCACGGTGGAGCGTACCGAGTACGAACCCGGCCAGACGGCGCTTATAACCCCCGCAGGCAACTACAATACGTGGGCCGCTTTGGGGTGGGGCTGCGTACCCAGCCGCGTGGGCAACGTGCGCCCGTGGGAGCTATTGCTGGAGCGACTGTTGGTTAACACCCCGGCGGCTACGCGCCAGTGGGTGCGACAGTGGTTCGCCTACCCGCTACAGAACCCCGGAGCCAAGCTCTCTACGGCTCTGTTGTTCTGGGGCCGCCAGCAGGGCACAGGCAAGACCATGCTGGGCGAAACTATGCGCTATATTTACGGGCGCAACTACGGTACCGTGAACGACGAGCAGTTGAGCAGCCAGTTTAACGAGTGGGGCGTTGATAAGCAGTTCATCGTAGGCGACGAGATAAGCCTGGGGGATAAGCGCCACACGGCTAACGCGCTGAAGGACATGATCACGCGGACCGAAGTGCGCGTGAACATTAAGAACCGCAAGACCTACGTCACGCGCGACCACATTAACTACTACTTTACCAGCAACCACGAGGACGCTATGTACCTCGAACTCAACGACCGCCGCACTTTTGTGCAGCACGTGAACGCCGAGCCGCTAGACTTTGACGAGCGCGAAGCGTACTTCCGTTGGCTGCGCGAGGAAGGCGGCGCGGCGCGGCTGTTCTACTACCTGCTGCATGAGGTTGACTGCGCCGGTTTCGATCCCTACGGGCGCGCCCCGGCCACGGCGGCCAAGACCGCCATGATGGCCAGTGGCCGTGGCGATACCGAGGACTGGTGCGTGCTGCTGGCTGCCGACCCGGACGCCGTTATCAGCCAACCCTACGACCTGTTCCGTACCGTGGACCTGCTAAAGTTCTACGACCCCGAGGGCCGCGAGAAGACCAAGGCCGTGGGCTTGGGCAAGGCGCTGGGCGCGGCGGGCGTGTTCCAGGTGGCCGGCGGCAACAACAGCGCCGTGGTGGAGGGCATGCGTACGCGGTTCTGGGCCGTGCGCAACGTGGACCTGTACCGGCGCATAGGCCCGGCCCAGGCCAAGCGCATGTACGAGGAAGAGCGGCAGCGCACCCCACCGGGCGGCGTAGCCAGCAGTGCAAAGTTTAAGAGGGTGACGCAATGACAGAAGAAATTGAGTATCGACGTGTAGAGCGCGTAAACTCCGCCACCACTTACATAGTGCCAGTAAGCGGAGGCAAGGATAGCCAAATGGCGCTGGCTTGGGCTTTGCAGTACGTGCCTAGGACGCAGTTGCGCTGCGTACACCAGAACACAGGCTATGACCACCCAGCCACGTACGCCCACTTGCGCTACATGGCACGGCGGTACGGCGTGCATATTGAGCACACACGCAGTAAGAAGTATACGGATATTTTCGATTTCATTCGCAAAGTCGGCTATTTCCCCAGCAGCGTAGCGCGTGGGTGCACTAGCCGCCTAAAGCAGCGCCCATTTGCGCAGTGGCTGCGTACTAATTTCGATT
>JAEHJW020005711.1_pt1 | contig 22671 bp, 17 predicted proteins | sample 9271431 | NCBI WGS metagenome assembly JAEHJW02 | reverse complement strand
GGCCTGGCTCTGCTCGTCGTCGACTACTTGCAGTTGATCAGCGCCGAGCGGCGCGGGACACGACGGGAGGCCGAGGTCGCCGAGATCAGCCGGGGATTGAAGGCGCTCGCCCGGGAGCTGAGCTGCCCGGTGCTCGCTGTCGCTCAGCTCAACCGCGGCGTCGAGCTACGGGCGGACAAGCGGCCGGTGCTCGCCGACCTGCGGGAGAGCGGTCAGCTCGAACAGGACGCCGACCTCGTGCTGTTGCTCCACCGCCCGGCGGTCTACGACCTCGACGCCGACCCCGGCGCGGCAGAGCTGATCGTCGCCAAGCACCGCAACGGGCCGACCGGGGTGGTCCATCTCACTTGGCTGCCAGCCCGGATGTCGTTCGCGAGCGCTGCGCCCGCGGGGGTCGACTTCTGATGGGCGCGCTCGGCGTGTGCTCGCGATGCGGCGAGCGACTCACGACCTCGACGGCCGTGGAGGTGCGCCGCGAGTACCGGGCGCTCCGGGACCTCTCGCGGGTGCGAACGTGGCGAGAGCGGCTGGTCTGCCGCGGCTGTGCGCTCGACGAGGCCGAGCACCACGACCACCCGAACGGGCGCCAGGGGGAGCAGCGAGCGATCCCCCTCGGTGACGCCGCAGGCTTGGACGAGGACGACGCCACCGCGCTCGTGCTGGCGACCTTCCCGGGCGCCGAGCCGATCGACCCCGGAGAGGAAGGGCGGCTCTCATGAGCAACCCGCCGCTCCAGGTCATGCCGCCGCTCGGCGAGGATGAGTACAGGGCGCTCAAGGCGGACGTGGCGGAGCGCGGAGTCCTGGTGCCGGTCGAGGTCGACGAGCACGGGACGATCATCGACGGCCACCACCGGGTCCAGGCGTGGGAGGAGCTGCGTGCAGAGGGCATGCGGCTATCCGATTATCCGCGAGTCGTCCGGGCTGGGCTCAGCGAGGGAGAGAAGCGCCAGCTTGCGCGGGCGCTCAACATCGCCCGTCGTCACCTGTCGCGATCCGATCGCCGGGCACTCATCGCCGACGCGATCCGCGATGACCCGGGTGTATCGGATCGCCGTTTGGCGGTGGCGCTCGGTGTGTCGCATCCGACGGTCGCCGCGGTACGGGCCAGCCTCGTGGCCGAGGGCGACGTGGAAAATCTTTCCACGCGGACCGACACGCTCGGGCGGGCGCAGCCGACGACGCGCACGAAGCCGCCGCCGAGCCTCTTTGTAACCAACCGCCGGGACGCAGAGCGGGCCGGCAAGGCGCTGGCCGCGCTCCCACCCGACGTGCACCCGACGTCGCTCCTCAATGCCGAGCATCGCGCCAGGGACGCCCGCTACCGCGAGCGCAGGTCCGCGGCTCTCGACGCCGCCCGGCTGGAGGGCGTCGGCTACGAGCTGCGGGTTGGCGACCTGCGCGAGGTGTGGGACGACATCCCCGACGGATCGATCGACTCGGCTGTCGTCGACCCGCCCTACGCCGAAGGCTTCATCCCGCTTTTCGAAGACGTCGGCCGGCTGCTCGCACGAGTCCTCAAGCCCGGGAGGCTCGCCGCGATCTACTGCGGGCATCTGCATTTGGACGAGGAGCTGCGGCTCCTCCTTGCAGGCGGGCTCTCCTATTGCTGGCACGGGGTGAACGTGCTCCCCGGGCGCCACACCCGGGTGCGGGTCCGCATGGTGAACGGGCGGCACCGCTCGGTCCTGCTCCTCTCCGCCGGCGAGTACCGCCCGCGCAAGTGGATCCACGACGTCTACGTCGCAGAGGGCCGTGGCGGCCCCGAGACCCGGCCGCTCCATCCCTGGCAGCAGGGCCTCGGCGGCGTCACGCGCTGGGTGCGCATGGTCTCCGAGCCCGGCGAGACGGTCTTCGACCCGTGCTGTGGGTCGGGCACGACCGGGGTCGCAGCACTCCGAGAGGCGCGGCACTTCTTGGGCGGCGACGTCGACCCGGGCCACGTCGAGACGACCCGGGAACGTCTAGAGAGCGACGAGATCGACACCGAAGGCGAGGGCGCGTGAGCGACGTCGTCTACCTCCAGGCGTGGCCGGGGAAGGGCGAGCCTCAGGCTTGGCGCCCGTCGGGCACGGTCGACGCGCTGACGTCGTCGTCGCGCCTCACGGTCGCCGCGGCCGCAGAGCGCGGCACGGACCCAGACGAGCGCTTCGGCCTCCTCGCCTGGACACTTCGCGACGGACGGAGCCTCGTCGGCATGGGCCTCGTCGTCCCCGACGGTCACCCGCGTGCCGAGGTCCTCCGGGCGTGGTGCGCGGCCCAGCGCTTCGGCATCTTCGATCGCCCGTGGACCTTCGAGACCCTGCGCGAGTTCTGCGACCCGATGGGCGGGCGGCTCATCAAGCTCGCCTACCGTCGGGGCGCCTGGGTCGTCTGTGCCGACCTGGGCCGCGTGCTCGGGCTCCTCGCCGAACCGGGTTCGGCGCTCGGGCTCGCGAAGGACTGGGACGAGCCGCGCGGCTCGTACGCGGGCGGCTTCCGCCTCTGGCCGGTCGCGTGGTCGGAGGCCCACCGGAGCGCCGACGGCAAGCTCCGGCGTCGTGCGGTCTCGCCGCACGTCCCCTCGATCCTCGTCACCACCATGGGTGCGACCGGCTACCGGGCGACCTTCACACGGCCGGGCGGACCCTCGTGCGGCAAGTGGACGAAAGAGGGCCGGTTCCGAGGCCGGTTCTTCGACGTCGTCGGCGCGGCGGTCCCCCTCGACGCGATCGAGTCGGCGACACTCGCCGACCACGCAGAGGCGTTCGGGCTCGGCCGGGTGGGACAGCCCGCCGCGCTCCCTGTCGACCCCGAGGGCGCCCAAGAGCTGGCGCGCACGCTCGACGTGGTGCGCCGGCTCTCGGAGCCGCTCGACGAGGATGGTCGCAAGTGGCTGACGACCGCCCGAGAGCGCGAGGAGGGCCGGGGCCGGATCGACCTTCGCTTCACGCCGAGCGCCGGCACGCTCGCTGCCCGGATCGAGGAGCGCTCGGGCGCCTCGCCGATGCTCTGGCGCCCAGGAGCCCCCGACGACCGCGCGATGGGGCACTGGATCGGCGCGCACCACGGCGGGTGGCTCTCTGCCGAGCTGGCCGGGGCGGGGCTCTTCCCTGCGGCCGACATCGACCAGCGCTCGAGCTTCCCGGCCATGTACGCGCTCATGGGCCTGGTCGACCTGCGTCACGCTGAGCGCTTCGAGGAAGAAGACGTGTTGGCCGATCTCCTCGTGCTCTTCGAGCGGCTCGCCGCGGGCGACGTCTCCCCGCTCTTTGACCCCGCGACGTGGCGCAGGTTCGGAGCGACGCTCTGCCTCATGCACCCGGCAAGCGAGGACTTGGCGGTGCAAGCGCCCGACGATGAGTACCCGGAGGGGCACTCGGCGATCCGGGAGCTGATCTGCAAGGTGGTGCCCCTGCCGTTCATCTGGTGCGACGCAGCGCTCGCCGCGCTGCGCTCGCACCGGGTCCCCGACATCTGCTCGGCGACGCGGCTCGTCGGGGTGGGCGTCACACCCGGCATCCGCGCCTGTTACCCGCTCTACGACGGGCGATGGGTCCGTCGGGGCGAAGACGAGGCGGTTGTCCTCGCGATGCTGCGCGAGGAGGCGAAGCGTGCCGAGAAGGCGGCCGAGCGAGCGGGAGACGCAGCGCTGGCGGCGCGCTTGCGCCGGCTGGCCGCAGACCTCCGCGTGGTCGCCAACAGCTACGTCTACGGCAACCTTGCCCGCATCGATCCCCGCGACGAGCGCCGCGGCAACAAGACGCTCCCGGTCGAGGCCGTCGCCCCGACGACGTTCCCGCCCATCGCGGCCAGCGTGCCCGCGGCGTGCCGGCTCGTGACCGGCGTCGTCGAGCACCTCTGGCGCACCGAGGGCTACGCGGTTGCCTACCGAGACACCGACGGGCTCATGCCCGTGTGCTCGCCCGAGGGCGGACCGGTCGTCCTCGACGACGGGCGGAGCGTGCAGGCAGGGTCGTGGGCCGCGCTCGACCGGATCATGGGCCGCTTCGATGCGCTCGCCCCCTTCGGCCCGGACGTCTCCTTCTTCAAGCCGGCGCTCCGGGAGAAAGACGGTCGCGCGCTCCACGGCCTCGTCCTGCGGGTGAAGCGCTACGCGCTCGGCACCCTCGACGACGACGGGAACCTCCTCGAGCTGGTCGAGGCGACCGAGCACGGCCTGGGCGGCCAGATCGAAGACCCCCCTTCGAAGCCCGGGCACGCCGAGGACGGCCGGCACGCCTGGACGCGCGAGGTCGCGGCCGAAGCGATGCGCCGGGCCATCGCGCGCCGGCGCGGTGAGCGCCGGCCCGTCGGGCGCTACGCGTTCGACGACGGGCGGGAACGCTTCCCCCAGCTCAAGCTCGCCCAGGCGGCGAGCCCCAGGATGCTGCGCCAGGTCGAGCGCGACTACGGGCTCCGGCTGCGCCCCTTCGGCCACTACGTGCAAGGGACGAGCCTCCCGCCCTTGGGGGTCAAGTCCGCTCCTCCGGTCGCTGCCTTGGACCCCGGGACCGACCTCGCCGATTGGCAGGCGAGCGCGTGGCACCGCCAGGGGTGCGAAGTCGTGCGGGTGACGACCGACGAGGAGAAGCGCTACGAGCGCGGCTGGCACGTGTTGGCGAGCATCGAGGACAAGGCGGACCGGTGGATGCGACCTCGGGCGCTCGCAGCGCGCCCGGTCGTCGTGACCGATCCTCGCTGCATCCGTCTCGTCGGGCGCTCCGGGCGCCTCCTCGAAGTCAGGGCAGCCGGGGACGACGAGACGCCGACCGAGGCGCTGCGCGCCGACTACGGCGACCCTGCCGCACTCCAGGCGGCCGTCGTCGGGCGGGCACGCGCCATGGGGCCGGCCGCCTTCGCCGACGCGTTCGGCGTCCCCGCCGGCACGGCGAAGTGGTGGGCAAGCGGGCGGAGCCTTCCGAGCGGGCCGGCGCTACGTCGCCTCGTCCCCCTCCTCGGCCGGGTGGACGACTGCGCCTGTGGCTGTGGGTGCCCGGTCGCAGCGGGCCGGCGCTACGTCGCCCCCTCGCACCGAGAGGCAGCGAAGAAGCGACGCCAGCGGGCGCGCCGAAGCCGCGGAGACCAATCACGCGACGCCGTCAAGAGCGCCGAGAAGAGAAAGGACAAGCGACCATGACCACGACGACCACCGAGGCCCCGGCCCGGCCCACCTACCGGACCCTCGCCGGCAACCTGACGCGTGACCCCGAGCTGCGCTTCAGCGCGAAGGGCACCGCCTGGTGCACGGCCGGGCTCGCCGTCAACCGCAGGCGCCGGCTCGACGACGGGAGCTACGAGGAGCTGCCGGCCGAGTTCTACGAGCTGGTCTGCTTCGGTGACTTGGCCGAGCACCTGGCCGAGTGTCTTTCGAAGGGCGATCGGGTCGTCGCCTGGGGCCGCATCGAAGAGGAGACCTGGACGGGCCACGACGGCACCGAGCGCACGACGACGAAGCTCTTGGCCGACGACCTCGGGGTGTCGCTCCGGTTCGGAGCCGTCACCGTCGAGCGCACGCGGGGAAGCGGACCGAGCGAGCCCGAGGAGGGCTACGGCGAGGGCGAGGAGCCGTTCTGATGGACGCCGCTCCCTCCCGCCCACTCGTCTATGCCGCACACCCACTCACGACCTACGGCACCGAGCACGAGCGGCGCTGCCTCGACGCGATCGCCGCAGCCTTCCCCGAGGCCGAGGTCGTCGACCCCGCCGAGTCCTTCGCCGACGACGCCGACTGGCTCGCCCGCTGGCCGGCGCTCGTGGCGAGGCTCTCTTTCGTCGTCCTCTTCGCAGACGAAGAGGGCAACGTCGGAGCCGGGTGCCTGCGCGAAGTCGCAGACGCGATCGCTGTTGGGCTCCCGGTGCTCGTGCTCGACGACCGCCAGCACCTCTGCGAGCTGGAGGCGCTCCGGCTCCTTCCCGCCTCGCTGCGCACGGCTGCACGTGCGGGCGTCGTCGAAGCAGGCGAGGTCGTCACCGCCGCGCTCGCTCACCCAACCCGAGGGGGTCACCATGCGAACCTCTGAAGTCATCGACCAGCTCGCCGCAGCGCTCGTCGCAGCCCAAGGCGCCTTCCCGCGCATCACGAAGGGAAAGATCGCCCGGGTGCCGACCAAGGGGGGTGGCGAGTACTCCTACCGCTATGCCGACCTCGCCGACATCCTCTCGGTCGTCCAGCCCGTGCTCAGCGCGAACGGGCTCGCGGTCGTCGGCATCCCCGACACGACCGAGGGCGGCAAGCCCGCGCTCACCACCCGCCTCGTGCACACCTCGGGCCAGTGGATCGAAGCGACGGTCGAGCTGTTCCTCTCACAAGAGACCCCGCAGGGACAGGGCTCCGCGCTCACCTACGCCCGGCGCTACGGGTTCTGCGGTGTGCTCAACATCGCAGCCGACGAGGACGACGACGCAGGCCTCGCCGAAGCCCAGCGGCCCGCACGCCGGCGCTCAGCGGGCAGAGCGCATGGGAGAGCGGACACAGAGAGCGCCGAGATGGTGACCGACGCGCAGCTGCGCAACATCGGGCGCCTCTTCGGGGTCCTCGGCGTGACGGAGCGGGACAAGCGCCTGGAGTACACGTCGGCGGCGGTGGGCAGGCAGGTCGACTCGTCGAAGTTGCTCACGAGGCGCGAGGCGTCGAAGCTCATCGACCTCTTGGAGCACGACTCCGAGCAACAAGAGACGAGGCAGGAGGCGAGCTGACCTCACCGGCGATTCGCCTGAAACACCGGCCGAGCGCCGCGTCGACATTGCGCAGCGAAGTGGCCCCGGCCACGACGGCATATGGTCGTCCCTTGCCCGCCTTCGCGCTGCGTGCTATAGGACGCACCGTGAGGGAGGGTAACCGCATGAGTCTGGCGCCCAACCGTGGCCGCTGACGACCGCAGAGTGCGCCGGGTCGTGTTCGTCGCCTTGGCAGTGATCGTTGCCGGGGCCATCGCCGGGGGAGCATTCGTCCTCGGCCGCAGCACTGGGCCACGCGAGAACGCGGCAGCTCGATCGGCGACGGGTTCCACGTCGACGTCCACCAGCTCGCCGAGAACCACGCCGGCCACCGCGCCGGCGGGCTGCACGCATACAGGGGTGCCGATCTCCTGCCAAACGACTACAGCATCTGCCGGGATCAACCCAGCGTCGTTACCGTCGGCCGTGGTGACCGGTACGGGCACCGACGACATGACCGTGACTCTTGAAAGCCTCAGCTACACAACGATGCCGACAGCTCACGGGTGCCCCCAGCCGGGAGACGCGGATGTGAAGGTAGCGGTCAAGTTCACCGACACCGGGACCGCCGTCGCCACGACCACCGTTACATCGCGCACAATCACACCCGGTACGGTCGGCTCGACGCTGGTCAAAAGCCTCACACTCACGACGACGACCGGTGGCACCTATACCTGGGCCACATGCTCATCGACACCGGACGTGACGACGACGTTGCCGACTTGCGCGCCCACAGTGGCCGAAGGGACACTCAGCGCGGCATGTATCTCTCTGACAACTACACCGACAGTCCTGTTCCACACCACGCGAGTCATCTTGCCGGTAGGAGCGTCTGTCACCGCGACGAGCACCATAGAAGTGCAAGGGTACGTGACCCGGGTGAGGGTCAAGTCGGTATTGATCCCGACGCCAAGCGAGGCCGTTTCATGGCACGCGACGGGATAGCAGGATGCGCGCAGCCGGTGGGGATCCACGACCATCACGAGCACCGCCCGCGCCTCGAGCCCCGCCTCCAGGTGGGTGCTCGTGATCGCCACCCCTGGTAGTCCCCGTCTCGCACGCCTTTGCCGTCCTCGGCATACGCCCTTGCGTCCGCCCTCGGCTTGCCTCGCGGTTGCGTCCGCCGCTCGTCTTCGTCTCGCCGTCGGTCGCTGGCCGGCTGTGCGGGCTTCTGCCGGCACCGGCTCCGGCTGCCGTGCGCCCGTGCGCTCCCTTCGCCCGTCCGGCTCGCCCCCTGCGTGGCGCTGGCTGGCTGATCGTCCGCCACCACCGTCACGGCTCCTGACACCGCACGGGCGCCTACGTGCTCTCGTGGCTGGTGGGCGTCGGGCTCGGCTGGCGGACCGTACGCCGGCACCTCCGCGGTGGCGCTCGCCAGAGGCGCCCACAGGGCCGATGAGGGTCGCCGCACGGTGCCCGCACGCGTGGTGCACGGTCGCCGCACGCCCCCGTGCACGGCCGGTGCACGCAGCCTGTAGACCGGCTCACCTGGCCTGGACGCCTTCACCGCGGCGCTCCGGGCGCCACGTCCCGGGCGGCCACGTTCGGCCGTCGAGGAGACCCGTGCCCGCCGACCTGGCCGCTGCGACGCCCCGAGGCCCGGCGCACCGAGTAGGAGAAACCGCCGGCGCCCCCGGCGAGCCCCCTCCCCCCAGGCGTGCCCTACGCGTGATCTACGCCGTGCGCAGGAAAGCGGAAGGCGCCACGACCTGGGAGAATGTGCTGTGCTCCCTCCGCTTTTGACGACAACCGGACCCCCATCGGAGGGCGCCTCGGAGGGCGCCGTCAGGGGTGCAGCGGCGGAGGGTGCGGCCATCGGGGCCGCCCATCGAGACGCCATCCTGCGCTACCTGCGCGAGCGTGGCCCGGGGAGTGCGCCGGCGCTCGGGAAGGCGGTCGGGATCAGCGAGCGCTCGGCCCGGGACCACCTGGCCCGCCTCCGGGCAGAGGGCCTCGTCGAAAAGACCGGCGCCCGCTGGCGCCTCACGCCGGCAGGGGCCGCCCGCACGGGGTCGACTGCCACGGCGGCGGACATGGACGGAGTGCTCGCTCTCTTGCCGTCGGAGCCCCACCGAGCCTGGCTGCGCCTGGTCCGAGACGCCGTGCTCTGCCGCACGGCCCACGCCGGGCGGGGCGAGCGCGGGTGGCCCGGCTTCGCCGCGTTCGGCCCTCCGGGGACGATGAAGACGAGCCTCGCGGCGCTGGCCGGACGCACCTTCGGTCTGGCCGACCACGAGCACGTCCTCGTCGTCTCGGATCGGGCGCCCTCGGACCTGATCGGCCGGAAGGACGCCCGCGGACGCTGGCAGCGGGCCGGCGCCATCGGGCTCCCCGTGCTCACGCTCGACGAGCTGGACAAGGCGGCCGGCGACCGCCTCGCCATCGCCCTGCGTCTCCTCCAGGGCGACTCGGTGATCTCCTGGGAGGGTGAGACCTTCACCATGCCGGCGACGGTCCTCTGCACGTTCAACGCCGGGAAGGACCCCCGAGCGGTCCTCCCGCCCGATCGCATCCGGCGCATGGTCATGCTGAACACGAGTGGGCTCGCCAGCCCGGACGCGTGCCGAGCGGCAGCCCGGACGCTCCTGCGTCCGGGTGCTCTCCCCGTCCTCGACGCGGGCCGCCTCACCCCGTCCGCGGAGCCCGTCGCAGATGACGTAGCCGAGCTGCTCGGCGCCGAGCTGAGCGAGCGGATGCTCCCCGGCGCCCGAGCGCTCCTGCCCGCAGAAGGACTCGCCCTCATCGTCCCAGGCCGGGCGGTCAACGACTCGTGCAGCGAGGAGGAGGCGGCACTCGCGATCGGCCGGGACTACCTCGTCTGCGCCGAGACCTGGGGCGGCACCACAGCTCGCCAGGTCGCCCGCTGGTGCCGGGACTTCGGTCTCGACGGTCCCGGCGGTCCCGAGCCCGCGGACGCAGCCGAGATCGCAGCCGACGACACCCATGTCGACGCCGTGGATCTCGCCGGGCGCCGGGCGGTGGCGCGGCGCAGCGTGCGGGCCGAGCGAGATGCCCTCGGACGTGGCGACGACGCAGAGGCGGCGTACCTACGCGGCGCCTTCGCCGAGCTTCTCCGCCAGGTGGACAGGGTGCAGACCATGGGTGAGCTGCGCCGCCTCGATCAGACGTTCGGGCGCCTCCGGGCGCTTGGCGAGCAGCGTGCCCAGGCAATCGCCGGCCGCCAGCTCGCGGCGGCCCCGAGGAGGTCGCCTGCTGCCCGCCGGCTCGTCGTCCCCGACCGCGGCGCCTACCTCGCAGAGCTGGCCCGAGTCGGCTCTCGCGAACCGCCCGTCGTCGTCCTCGAGCGCCTCGGGCTCGTCGCAGAGGACCCGTTCCTCGGCGACCACGCTGGCCCGAACGGCCAGCGCTGGCGGGCGACCGGAGCGGACGTGCGCGGTGTCGTCCTCTTCGACGACGCCCGCTGGCCCGACGTCGAGGTCCGGGCGATCCTCACCGCCGCTCTCGCCCGCGAGCCCGCTCCCGATCGCCCGGCGCTCTCGCTCGTCCGCGGCTTCGGGTAGGAGCCTGGGCACCCCGGCCGGCGTCTCGTGCCTCGACCAGGGCCGCGCACGGGCCACGCCCAGGGCCGCCGTGGCGCCCGCTGCGGTCCGGCCACTACCTGTGCGCCACCGCTCGGTTCCGGCGTCCCACGGCGACGCACGGGGCCGCGTCCCGGCGGGTGCGCTGTCCGGCTCGTCGGCGGAGCCGCCCGCGGCCGGCCTGTCGGGTGCGCCCGGCCCGGTGCGCCCTCGGCGCTGGGGTGGGGGTGCGGTTCCTGCGCTCGGCGTGCGCGTTCCCCCGGCTCCTCTGTCCCCGCCCGTAGGGCCTCGCCCAAGCTGGTCGCGCGGTCCGCCCGCTCCTGCGCCCGGCCCCCCCCTGCTTGGCCCTCGTCTGCGGCGCCCGTCGCCCGGCTCCGCCGGTCGCCGTCCGCTGGGGTGGGGTGGGGTGGGGTGGGTGCGCGTGTCCGGCGTGTGCGCTCGCTCGGCGTCCCGCTGGCCGGCCGGTGCTCGCTTGTGTCCCCGGTCCCGCCGCGGCGTCCGCCCTGGTCCCGGGCGGTTCTCGCCCCGTCGGCGGTTGGGCGGCCGCCCTGGTCCCCCCTCTCCCGCAGTGAGTGGCGTGCGCCTCCGGGGACTTGAACCCCGAACCTGCGGAGTCTAATGACGGTGGAAATCGCCGGCAGCTGGGATCAATCGCCGCAGGTCACGAGGGGTGCGGCGTTCACCGGGGGCAGCCGGTGCCAGCCGCAATCCATCCCGTAGGCGGTCAGTTAGGCGGTCAGCTCACCCCATGGGTGTGCCGGCCAGCGAGGGCGTCGAGGACCCGCGGGACACGCCCAGGCGGAATCGGTATCCGGCCCGTTTCCCACCCGCTGATCGTCACGTGACCGTTCCCGAGCAGGCGGGCGAGCTCCCGCTGAGTGAGGCCCCCTTGCTGTCGCCGGCGCCGGAGCTCGGCGCCCGACATGCGCTCGAGGATGCCCGAGGCTGGCGCCGTCGCCCCGGCGACGAGGAAGCGCCGCACGTAAGTCCGGCCGTCAGAGCGTCGTGCTACGCGCTCTTCGACGTGGACGAGGCCGTCCACAACGGCCCGTTCGACCGTCGCCCGACCGTCGCTGGACCGGAACATCACCGGCAGCTCGGCGGTCGAGACGCCTCCGGGCTGACCGGCGAGCTCGACGAGGCGGCGCAGGCGGCGCTCCTCTCGCGCTCTAGGGGGTGCCGGCGTCTCGAGGAGCTCGGTGACGCGGCGCGCCTGGTCCGGCGGGCAGTGTCGAGCGCCGGTCTCCCAGCGCGCCACGGTGTTGGCCCGGACCCCGAGCGCGGAGGCGAGCGCCGCGACCGTCCAGCCGGACGCGTGCCGGGCTGCCCGAAGTGCCCGTCCATCGACCGGCTCTCGTTGGTCGGGCGCGTCGTCGGCGAGGAAGAGACCCGCAGCGATGCGCCCCTGCGAGTCGGGCACTGGCCGCTCCACCACCGCGCCGCTCTTCAATAGTTGCGTGAGCGCTCGGTGGACCGCCTTGGTGTTGGCAACCTCGTAGGAGATCCGGGACCTGCGGGTGCCGGGGTGGGAGCGCAAGTGGGTGCAGATTGCCCGGGCGGCGTCGGCGTCGGCGCGGACGCTCGGCGGTCCCTCGTGTGCGAACCGCTCGAGCGCGGCGCGAAGCGGTCCTTCGAGGTGCAGAGGCACCGGCTTGCCGCCCTTCTTCTCCAGCCGGTAGACGGTGCCCGCTGACAGGCCGGCGGCACGGTCGAGCTCGCCCCTCGCCGCCCCGACCTGCTCCCGTCGCCGGCGCAGTCGAGCTGCCGTCAGGCGGCCGTCGGGCGCCGCCGTATCGGCGTCCTCGGGGACCCGCAGCACGCGGACGGTGCGGCGACCGCCCCGTGGGCCGACGCTCGTGTCTGCGACCGCGACGAGCCTGTCTGCCGAGAGGAGGTCGTCGAGCACTGAGGATGCGTCGATCTCCGGTCCCGCCCGACCGACCCGTGCGCTGCGGTGCTCGTGGAGGAGCGCACGATCGGTGATCCCGGGCTCGGCGGTGACCCTGGCGACCATGGCGTCGGCAAGCTCCTGGCGCCGTGCGGCGAGTGCAGTTGGCGCGCACTCGCGGGCCTCGTGGAGCGCCGCCGCGACCGCCAGCATGCGCCCTGGCGGGATCGGACGCCGCGCCTGTTCCCACGCGTGCACCGTCACCAGGCGGACCCCGACGCGCGCCGCGACGTCCTCGAGCCGCCAGCCTGCATCCGTCCTCGCGGTGTGCAACGCCGCCGGCGTCAGGAGGGTGGGGAGCCCCAGGGCCGCGACGAGCTCGGCGATGTGACCGCGCGGCACCGCCGGGGATGCCTCGATCCTTCGAATCCCCGATGCGGCGACGCCGACCCTTTGTGCGAGCTCCTCCGCGCTCAGCCCGACGACACGCCTTGCGCAAGCGAGCTGCCTGCCGGTGACAGCCGGCCACGCGCGATCGGCGCCGCGGGGGGCCTCGCCGGTGGGTTCAGTGACCACCTTGCGTACGTATGGGCGCCCTGCCGCGTCGGTCTGGAGCTCGCTCACGCGGACGAGGACCCCCTCACGTAAGAGCTGGCGTAGAGCTTCCCGTTCTGCCGGACGGAGCCGCCGGTCCCACTGCCTCATCGTGAGCCGATCCCGGCGGACGGTGACGGCACTGCGCACGGCTTCGGCGTCAGATGGTCGGCGCCCACGCTCGGCGAGAAGCGCTGCATATGCCGCCAGGCGGTGCTCGGGCATCGGTCGGACCCCGCGCTCCTCTCGGTGCAACGTCCAGCGACTCACACCGAGCGCGGCCGCTGCCTCCTGCTGGCCCAGTCCCGCCGCCGTGCGAGCTGCGCCGAGCTGTTGAGTCGTCGCAAGGCGGTGACCAGGCACGGCACCAAACGTAGCGCGCCACCGAGCGCGCCTGATGGACTGGTCATCGTGCGTAGTGCAGCGGAGCTGTAGAACACCATGCCATGACAACTGCTGCGCAACCGGTTCTACTTACCGTCGAGGAGGCGTGCCACGCGCTGCACCTCAGCCGGCCCACCGTCTACGGGCTCATCAACTCGGGGCGCCTTCGGAGCCTCACCTTCGGCCGGGCTCGGCGCATCCCGGTGGCCGCCCTCGAGGAGTTCGTCGCCCGGGAGATGTCCGGCGGCGAACCCCACGACGCTCCATGAAGGCGCAGTCGAACGGCGCGGTCCCACTTCGGACGGTGCTCGACGAGCAGATCGGGCGCATCGCTAGTTCGGCCGTCCCCCCCGGGGAGCCGCCAGCGGCCAACGGGTGCAGCTTGGCCGCATCCCAGCCGTACCACGGATCGAATGGCATCGAGAGATCGGCGACCAATGGGCTGCACCCGCGGTCGAACGGAGGCCCCCCGCCGTCGGGCGACACGGGGTCCGGACCGACGCTCGATGAGCAAGCGCTGTACGGGCTGCCCGGCGAGGTCGTGCGGACCATCGCCCCGGAGACCGAGGCGGACCCTGCGGCCCTGCTCCTCCATTTCCTCTGCTCCTTTGGCAGCGCGGCGGGGAGCGGCCCGCACGTGGCTGCCGGTGGCGTCGAGCATCCCGGGCGTCTGTACGTGTGCATCGTCGGCGAGAGCGCGAGAGCGCGCAAGGGGACGGCCTCCGCCGAGATCGCCCAGGTCATGAGGCGAGCGGACCCGGAGTGGGCGCGACAGGGCGTCTCGGGAATGTCATCAGGCGAGGGCCTTATCAGGCACGCCACACGGTGCACCGCGGGGCACGGCCTCCTCGTGCGCGAGCCTGAATTCGTCCGCGTGCTCAAGGCGGCGGCTCGTGACGGGAGCACGCTCTCGCCGGTGTTGCGCCAAGCGTGGGACGGCGGCGACCTCCGCGTCATGACGAAGGAGCCGGTCTCAGCGTCCGGGGCGCACATCAGCATCGCTGCCGACATCACGATCGAAGAACTCCGGGCGTACCTCAGAGAGCTCCCCGCGGCCAACGGCTTTGCCAATCGCTTCCTGTTCGTGTTTGCGCGCCGCAGCAAGCTCCTGCCTCACGGAGGCAAGCTCGGCGACGAGGAGGTCACCCGTCTCGCCGAGAAGGTCAAAGTTGCGCTGGAGAAGGCGCGCGGCATTGGTCCGATGCGCCGATCGAGCGAGGGCGACCGTGTCTGGGCGGACTACTACTCGCGCCTCGCTGGCGAGAGCGCCGCTGGGCTGCTCGGCGGCATCGTGTCCCGCGGCGAGGCGCAGTTGCTTCGGCTCTCGGTCGTCTACGCCGCCGCCGACGGCAGTGCGACGATCGAGCAGCCCCACCTCCACGCAGCGTGGGCCGTATGGCGGTACTGCCGGGAATCCGCGGAGCTCGTCTTCGGCGACCGCCTGGGAGATCCGATGGCGGACAAGGTCCTTGGCATCCTGCGCAAGGCAACCGGCGGGACGCTCAAGCGTTCCGAGCTCCACCGAGCGTTCCCTCATGTGCCGGCGAGCGACCTCGATCGTGCGCTCGAGCTCCTGAAGAGTCGAGGGCTCGTAACGGTCACCCGGCAGGAAACCGCGGGGCGCTGGGGGGAGCTCGTCGTCCTCATGGGCTCTTGATGGTGCGCGAAAAGCGCGAGAAGCGCGAGAAGCCTGGTGGGGGCCACTGTTGGCGTGCGCGATAAGTGCGCGAAAAGCGCGAAAAGGGGTACCCTTCTCGCGCACTTCTCGCGCGGGTCTGACCTGCCTTCTCGCGCGCAGGCCGCGCGAGAAGGGTCTGGCCCGTATGCCCAGGTCAGCGGGCGAAAGGCGGGGAGAAGTGGACCTATCTCGACCCTTTTCGCGCTTTTCGCGCGGAAAGTTGAGAGGGACGTGGTCCCTTCGGTTCGACCGGGCGCTCGTCGACGGTGCTCCCGCCGAGCCCGCCGGGTCTGCTCGTCAGTGCCGTGGCAAGCCGTGCGGCGAGTGTGCCCCATCACGTCTTGGCCAGCAGCGGCCGGGCGACACCGTGAGCCGGTGTGGCATCTCGCCGAGCGCGGCCAGCGACATCCGGATCTCATGGCCGGCGTGCGAGCTTCTCGTGCCGAAAGGGGGGCGCGATGGGTGAGTCGACGCTCGCGGCGCCGGGGGTGTGCCGGTGGGACGTCCCCGGCGAGCACGGAGTGCCGCGATGGCACACGTGGTGTCGCTCCTGTGACGGTGAGGTCGCCTACGACCCGATCGATCTCTATCCCGCCTGGTTCCATGTCCGGGGCGGCAGCCGGATCTGCCCTGCATGAGCGGCCCGGATTCCTACCAGCTCTTCCCCGAGCTGTCGGCCGAGGAGTTCGCCGCCTTGAAGGCGGATGTCGCTGCCCACGGCGTCCTCGTCCCGGTTGAGGTTGACGAGGCCGGCCAGCTGCTCGACGGCCACCACAGAGTCCGGGCCTGGACCGAACTGCGGGGCGAGGGGCTGCGTCTGCCGCCGTATCCCCGGGTCGTGCGCCGGTTCGGTTCCGAAGACGAGCGCTTCGCCCACGTGCTCGGCCTGAACCTCGCCCGGCGGCACCTGTCGTCTGACGGCCGCCGGCAGCTCGAGGGCGAGCTGCGTGCTCGGGGCTGGTCGACGCGGCGGATCGCCACGGCCGTCGGCGTCGGCAAATCGACGGTAGCTGCGGACCTTGCAGATGTCCGGAACCGGGCACCTGCGACTGCGCCGGAGGTGGTCGTCGGCGCTGACGGAAAGTCCTACCCGACCTGCGGGCCACGGGGGCGCCCCTCGGTCGTGGTCGCCTCGACACGGGACCAGCGCCGGGCCCAAGCGGCGCTGAGGGCCCTCGGCGAGGAAGCGCCGCCACGTCTTCTCGGCGTCCGCCGGGCCGAAGAGCTCGGGCGCACGGCCAGCCTTGGCCGCCGGCGGGCGGCTGACCCGGCGCCGGTCGCCCAAGGCCCCGGATGGCGGATCGAATGCTGCGACTTCCGGGAGCTCGACGTCGAGGACGCGAGCATCGACGCCATCGTGTGCGACCCGCCGTACACGCTCGACGCGCTGGCGCTGTGGCCCGAGCTCTCGGCGTGGGCGGCCCGGGTGCTCAAGCCTGGCCGCCTGCTCGTCGCCTACGCCGGCAAGCTCGCGCTGCCCACCTGCCTCGAAGGGCTCGGCAAGCATCTCGAGTACGTGTGGACGGGAGCCACGTTCCTGCCCGGGCGCCACTCGATCATCCGGGCGCGCATGGTCCGGGCGCACTGGCGCCCCTGGCTCGTCTTCTCGGCGGGTCCCTATCGCCCCCGGTCCTGGCTCCTTGATGCGACGACCGCCGAAGGCCGAGGCGAGAAGGCGGCCACCGACCATCCGTGGCGCCAGACCGTCGGGCCTTTCTCCCGGATCATCGAGATGGTGAGCATGCCCGGGGAGCTTGTGGTCGACCCGTTCGTCGGCCAGGGGACGACGGCCGTGGCGGCAGTTGGGGCCGCGCGCCGCTTTCTCGGTTGCGACGTCGACGCCGGCGCCGTCTCCCTCGCCCGCGAGGCTCTGGAGGCGCCTGCGTGACCCTCGGCCGCCGACGTATCCGCCGGGCGCGCAGGCACGCTGCAGCGCACCACCGTCTGTCTGGGCGCCCGACAGCTCTCGCAGCGAATCGTCCCGGTCAGGGCGCTGACTACCCGCGCCGGGCGCGCGCCAGTGGGGCGCCGAGGCGCCCCCGAGCGGACTGCTCGGCCCTTGTGGCCCGAGCATCGGCAGATCGGCAGATAGAGCGAGCCCGTGACCTGCGCTGATGCCCGAGCACCGGGTGCCGTCGTCATCGGATCGGCAGGGCGAGCACCCAGACCGGCAGATAGCGAAGCGATGGATCGGCAGGTCGAAAGTGCCCTGACCGGAGGGGGGTCTCATCGATCCCTGCGGGCCGCGAAGACCGAAGAGGCGCAGCGCAACGAGCACCTGGTCCTCGAGGTGCTCGCGAACGGCGGTTTGACCCCTGTCCCGGCTGGCGAGCTTGCCCGACGCACGGGCCTTCCGGCTCGCACGGTCACCGCCGTGGTCACCCGGCTTGAGCGCAAGGGCCTTGCAGTGAGGGACGGCAAGCGCGGTGCCGTTGCCACCGCCGCCGGTCGAATCGAGCTCGGAGCCGGCCTCCCCGGCACCGGGCTTATCGCGGCTCTTGACGCGGCCATCAGGCTGCTCCCCGCCGACGCGCTCGGTGCCTTCACCCGGCTCATGCTCTCGGCCGTCGTCGCCCGACACCATCTCCGACAGCGCTACGACGACGGATGGTCCGGCTTCGTCGCTGTCGGTCCAACCAAGTCCGGGAAGTCGACGACCGGCCAGGTCGTCAGCTGCACGTTCGGGCTCGACTGGACGGGGCGAATCGAGCGGCTCGTGGGGACCGAGACGGATGGCTCGCTCTGGGGCCGCCGCGAGAGAGTCGGCGCCGCGTGGACCTTCGACCCCTCCCCGGTGCTCGCCATGCCGTTCGTCTGCCTGACCGAGGTCGACAAGGCCGACGCAGCGCTGCGCAAAGTCGTCTATCGGTTCCTCCAGGGAAAGAGTGTCGTCGCCGGGGAGGGTGGTGAACGGATCGAGGTCGCTCCGACCGTCCTCGTGTGCTCGAACGCCGGCGTCGGATCACTGCCTGCCGAGTACCGGCGGCGCTCGGTCGTGCTCGACACCGGGTCGCTCGGGCCCCTCACGAACGGCATCGATGCGGCAGCGCGCCGGCTCTTTGCCGGCGCGCTTCCGCGCTTATCTCTCGATGCCCTGCGGCCGCCGGCAGACGCCCTTCCCGACGACGTCTACGGCGAGCTCGTCGACCAGGCCCACCACTCGCTCAGCGAGCCCGGGCGCCGCCACCTCACAGAGCGTGCGGTCGAGCGCCTCGCCATCGGCAGGGCCGCGCTCATGGGCGCGGCCGACCTGCGCCGTGCCGCGCTCGCGACGGTGGCCGACTACTGGGCGTGCGCGATGACCGTAGGGGAGGCGGCCGACCGGCTTCCGGCGACCGTCGTCGAGGCGCTCGGGGGCCAGTTGACGGCAGACCCGGGCGCCGTGCTCACCGAGGTCGCGGCGCGCCGTACGCCGGTGATGCGCGGAGCGACCGAGGATGTGGCACTCGTAGAAACACGTGCTCGGTGGGCGGCCCTCTTCCGTGAGACGGCGCGACAGATTGAACGCGTCCCGCCCACAGACCGGCCCGCGGCGGCAGGACTGCGAGCCGCGCTTCGGAGGCTTGCCGAACGGGCCGGCGACCAGCGCAGTCACGAGGGGCTCCGAGAGGTCGTGGCACTGGCGGTGGGCAACGACGCTGCGCCCGGGCCGCTTCCGCGCGCGAAGGCCCTTCGGGCTCGCATCGATCGAGGCGTCGCGGACCAGCAGCGCGCGGACGAGACGGCTGCCCGCGAGCGGGCGGCGGCGCGCGCAACACGACGCCGGCAGAGTGGCGCTGCGCGTGAAACGCGTCGCTTCGCAAAGGCCAATGCGCAAGCCGTGAAGGGCGCGGTCATCGCCGAGCTCGATCGCCTCATGCCCGACCTGAAAGCGCTCGAAGCCCTCTACCGGCGCACAGGGGCCCATCCGAGGGATGCTCGGCCGCTCGATGTCCTGACCCGGCTTCGCATGCCGACAGGAGCTCAGGTCGTCGAGCTCCGGAAACCCGCGCCCGCCGCCACGCTGCGCGACGTGGCGGCGCGCGCGTTCTATCTGCCACGCGGCTGGTGGGTGTCCACGATCGATGAGGCCTGCTTCGTCGCAGTCCCGCGCACGGGCGCCGATGTGCTCGCCACGTGGGGCAACGACACGCGCCGACTGCTTGCGCCCGCGATCCGTCACCTCCAGGAACGAGAGGACGGCCTGCGTGCCGCCGCTGGCCGAGCCCCGCGGCGATCTCGTCCTGCCGTTGGCTGAAGGCGCGCCAACCCGGATGCCGATGGATGCGCCGCCATCGACGGACTACCCTGCAGGCTCCGAGACGTTGCGGCCCGGGCGGTGCGTAAACACCCCCGGGCCCGGTCAACACCTTCAGAGGAGGTGCCGACGATGGTCGAGGCTAGTGGTCTCGAAAGGACGGCCGGGGAGATGCCCGGGACAAGGATCGGCGCCCGCAGCCGTGACGAGGTCCGGGATCTCCTGCGCCGGCGGCGCCTGGCACCGAAGACCATCTCGCTGTACCTGACAGCGCTCGCTCGGGCCGCGGCGTGGTGCCGCGCCGAGGGCCTCGAGCTCGAGGAGCTCGGCGCCGACGATCTCGACCGCTACGCCGCCACGCTTCCCCAGACGAGGCCGATGCTCAGCCACGCCCGCGCCGCCCTCCGCCATTACTGGTCCGCCATCGCCAGGCGCGACGCTCCCGTCCTCGAGGTCGCCGAGCGGGTGGGGCGATCCGGCCAAGCGCCCGACGAGGGGCTCGCCGCACTCGAGCTCGCGCGCCGACTGGTGGTCGCCGAGGGCCCCGTCGTCACCTGGCGAGACGTCGGCTACGACCCGGCATGGCTTCGCACCCGCCTCGTAGGGCGCCAGCTCAACCGCAAGACGGCCGTCACCTACGCGAATGCCCTCCTGCGGCTCCAGCGCTGGTGTGCGCGAGCCGGGACGTCCATCGAAACCGTGAGCGCCGCCGAGCTCGAGGTGTACGCCTCGCTCTTGCCGCCTGGCCGCTCCTATCGCCAGCTGCTCCGTTCGGCGCTCGTGCACTACTTTGCCGCCATCCGGCGCCAGGACCCTCCCACCTGGGCGATCCGGGTGCCGCGCAAGCCGCGGATGCTCTGCAGGGCCCTCGACGGCGACGACGCGCTGCGCCTGGCCAGCGCGGCGATCGAGCGCGACGATCGCATGGGTCTCGCCGTCGTCATCGGCCTGTACCTCGGGCTTCGCCGCTTCGAGATCGCGAAGCTCCGCTGGGCCGATTTCTCGGAGGGCTGGCTCCGCCTCGTCGGCAAGGGCGACGTCGAGGCGAACCTGCCCGTGCACCCGGTCGTCCAGCGCTACCTGCAGCGCCAGCGCAACGACTCGCCGTTCGTCTTTCCGGGCCGTTGGGGCGCCCCGGTCAACCCGACCACGGTGTGGACGTGGGTGCGCTGCGTAGCCGTCGAGGCAGGTCTCGACGCAGTCCCGACGCACGTCCTACGGCACACGGCGCTCGCGGTAGGCAACGACGTCACCGGTGATCTGCGGGCCGTCCAGGACTTCGCTCGCCACGCGGAGGTCGAGACGACTGCCGGCTACACCCGCGCCACGGTCGAGCGTCTCGGGCGCGTCGCCGAGGCCATCGGCGCCTTCTACCGCCAAGAGGACGACGGCTTCGGCAACCCGCCCGAGCGCGAGCCGCTGCCAACCCTCTCGTTCCGTGAGCTCGTGGCGACCATCGAGGGCGCCCACGCCGTCGAGGCCTGGGCCAGCCTCGCCGGGCCGCTCAGCCGGCGGGGCTGGCAGCTGGCCGGGACACTGGCAGGGGAGGGGAACCTCTCGCTCGCCTTCTCGCCCCTCCTGCGGGCTACCGCGAGCGTTGCCACGACGGAGGGGCGCCCCTGCTTTCACATCGTGCGCAGTCCCAGGGCCGACCCCGACGCCGGCTACGACGAGTGGCACTTTGTCGACGTTGCCGACCTCCTTTCGCTGGCGCCCCTCTTCGAGAAGGGCCTCCCGGTGCCCGGACCCGACGCCGGCGAGACGGACGGGCGCTACTGGGTGCTCGAGGACGCGTGACGCGCCGGGGAGGAAGTCAAGAGAACCGCCCCGTCCGGCGTGCCCACTCCGCGACGGTCGGCCAGCGCCAGTACTCCCCGAACCCGGGCACGGACTCGGCTGGGGGGAACCCGTAGTCGCCGTTCACCCACCGTCTGACGGTCGGCTGCGTCACGCCGAGACGCTCGGCGATCCCGACGCGGCCCACCCAGGGATCGGGCGGTCCGCTGAAGTGCTGGCGCCCGCGCGCCGAAGACATCTCGTTTCGGGACTTCCGGTCGTGACAGGGCTTGCAGAGCGCCTGAAGGTTGGCGCGCTCCGTCGTTCCGCCTGCCCACAGCGGCACGATGTGGTCGACCTCGCCAGACGCTGCGCCGCAGATCCGACACGAGCGTTCCCCGGCGAGTACCCGATCCCGCAACGCGGCCCAGCTCGGCCCGAGCCAGGCAGCCCGGCGCATCGACCGCGTGCGAGCGCGCTCTCGGGTTCGCTCGAGGCGTGCTTGACGCGCCTCGTCGTAGTGGTGAAGGAGCCGCGGAATGGCCCCCCGGCCGCACGCGAGTGCCTCGCCGGCGCTGTCGTGCGCCCGTGCGGCGAGCCGGCAAGCTTCGAGCGGGCAGATGCCATCGATCCCAGCGCACGGTGCCACGGGGAAGAGCTGGGCCTCGCAGCGCTTGGCCGTCGGATGACATGCCATCACTGCGGACCTGTGGCCTGTGCGGTTGCGCCGGAGGGTCCCGCCGGGGCGTGGCTCGTAGCTTGGACGGAGCTCGACTCCTGTGGTCGTGACGCCGCGCGAGCGCACCAGCAGCGTCACCGACGCGATCCATCCGGTGCCCCGGGCCTGGGCGGTGATGCGGACGCCGGCCGCCCCTGTCGCGATCGGCACCACGTCCTCGTACGCGGGCGGAGCCACATCGATGTCCCATCGTTCGGCTGGGCCCGTCCCTCGCTCCTGACGGCGCTCGATGAGACGAGGGATCAGCACCCGTGCGCACGCGAGCGCGTCCGCCTCGGTCCGATGGGCAGGCGCGACCCGCTGGCACTCCTCGAGCGGACAGTTCCCGTCGAATGCGGCACACGACGGTATGGGCCTCCCACGCAGAACCGGGCGCTCGCAGCGCCTGGCCGTCGGGTGACATGCCGCAGTGGCCGTCACAGGGCCTTGGCGCAGTGAGAGTCGGGCCGTCCACCCGTCTTCACGATGGATGGCCCCGACGTGCACGACCGCTGGCATGGCGTCCCTCCGGGCGCTCGGGGCAGGCGTCGTCACGGCGCGGGCGCCTTGGCCTGCTCGCGGGCGAGCGCTCGGTAGACGCTGGCGCGCGAGACCCTGAAGAGCTCGGCGAGGTCCGCGATAGTGTGCTCGCCGGCGGCGTGCAGCTCGGCGAGGTGCGCGTGCTGGCGAGCGGTGAGCTTCGGAGGCTTTCCCTTGAGCCGCCCCCGCTGGCGGGCGACCGCCATACCCTCTCGTATGCGCTGGCGCGTCAGGTTGGCTTCGAACTCGGCCACCACGGCCAGGATGCCGAGGAACATCCGCCCGAACGGGTCATCCCAGTCGTGGACCGCGCCCCCGATGGAGAGCGCGACGCCCCGCTTGGCGAGGGTGTCGAGGATGCCGAGCGCGTCGGGGACCGAACGGGCGAGACGGTCGAGCTTCGTCACCACGAGGGTGTCGTCCTGGCGCACCGCGGCGAGCGCCTGGTCGAGACCAGGGCGGGCCCGGCGAGTGCCGGTGAGCCCGTGGTCCAGGTAGGTGCGCTCCTCCGTCACTCCAAGTGAGGCGAGGGCCTGGCGCTGGGCGGTCAGGTCCTGACGGTCGGTCGAGCAGCGGGCGTAGCCCACGAGGGTCACGCGGCGAAGTGTACGGAGGAGAT
>JAEHJW020001791.1_pt1 | contig 22680 bp, 22 predicted proteins | sample 9271431 | NCBI WGS metagenome assembly JAEHJW02 | reverse complement strand
AATACTCATTGAGTCTGGTAAAGAATCATTTGGATATTGCGTATATATTCAAGATGATGATGGATATGGCATATGGGATAATCGTAGTGCATCACGGATCTTTTTTTAGAGGATATTTTTATGAGTCGCTCAAATGACGGCACGATGAGTGTAGATACGATCTATGGTTCATTGGAAGCAATTCCTGTATTTGAAAATGTGCATGCTCTTAGAAATAACGAGCTCGTATTAGATACCCCTGTTTTTGTGAAGGGACATTCTAGTGAATTGGATCTAGGTGGCGGCCTCTATCATCCTCAGCCAAACGACCGTATGAGCACCGATGATGATGGGCTAATAATAGTAGATAAGTCTAAATCTAGATGGATTTTTAGTGGATTCACAATTAATGAAGAAAGTGATTTAGATATCCTTCAACTGCGGGCTATATTCCCGGGAGAACTAATTCTTTTTCCAGAAGTCTATGGCGCCGACGGAAAAGGTGAGAAGGATGATACAGATGCTTTCATAAAGTTATTTAAGACAATAAACCTAATGGGCAGTGGGATTCTTTATATCAGAAATAGATACCTTCTAGAAAAAGAGCCTATAGATCTACCAGATAATATAACTATTGTCAGTCACGGATTAGATAGTGATATATTAGATAAAATAACGAATCCAAAAAATAGCTATATTCAGATAGAGTCTTATTTAAAAGAAAAGCCTCAGATAATACTTGGCAGTGAGGTATTTCTTAAAGCTCATCAAATACTGTCTATCGATAATCTAATCATGACTAGGAAAGGTTATTGCCATGATAGAGATTATAATACATCGGCCAGCGTTGAACCTATACAGCTGCAAGAAAACACACAGTATCGATTTTCCAACTTGTACAAAATAGGATTCTCACAGAAAAAGTAATCTAATTTTCCACCTAGCTCCTTAGATGTGCTAGGTGGAAAATATATTTTTAAATCCAATGAGTACTTGAAAAAAAAAATATCTAATTCAAAGGGGCTTCAGGATGGCAAGCGCGTTTTTACTTTCGATAAAAAGCTATAATAATAAATCACCAGGTTGTAATGGGGCATAATGTATGGATATGACTGATCACGACGCCATCATCGCGACACTCAGAGAAAAATTAGATACACAATTATCACCTGAAAATAGATTAATGCTATCATATATGGAGGCATTAGATAGGAGACGGGAAGCTCAGACAGAAGAGTTGATTCAAGCATTCAGAACTGGCGTTGGTATCGTTAGACTACTTCGTTGGATAGTGACAATTGGAGCGGCACTGGCTGCGATCTGGGCTGGTTTTCACGCACATGTAATTATTAAGTGAGGTAGGTAATGGATCATTTAGAATCAGGTCGCTCAGAATGGAAGCTATGGATCATCTTGACTATAGTAGTTTTTCTAGTGTTAATTGCCGAATTAATTACTTTAGGGTTTCAGCAGCACGATCAAAGTGACTTAATTAGAGCACAGAATGCGGACACAGTAGCCATTATTAAGACTATCTCGCATGTAGATAGATATACGTTTACTCAATATCTATCTGGATATTGGACATCTAAGCAAGGATTGATAAAAATAGATTTCCTTAAGTCAGATACTATTACGATGCCTAATAAATCTACATTTGTTATCAAAATCGTTGCTGAGGATTTTGCTAGTGGTAATTTGGAATTTTCCATAGCTGGTCATCCAAATAAAACAGGATGGATACGTAAAATATGGAATTCAGACGCAGTGTCTCTAAAAATGCCCGGGATGAAACTTATCTATCTATATAGATACCTTCCATTACAAAAATCCACAGACATTACAGTGCAAGCGACAAGAAAGAAGTGATAGACATACCGGCCTTCTAAAAAGAATCTTCTATATCTCTATAGCGCCTATTAGGCGCTATAGAGATATGTGTTTTGAAATCTAATGGGACTTCTATAAGGACATCGTTATGACAGGCCAGTTATTGTTATTAAATAAAACCACAATAGCAGATCAATATATTGTTCTTGGACCAGACACTGGATTACCTAGTTCGGTCCAATTTTATATCACTATAATTAATTCATCAGGTCAGAGTGGGTTATTTTCTATATATCAAGGTAATACTCAGATTAAAAATAGCGCCACCCCAATCTATAGTAATGTTTCTATTCCGGCTAATGGATCGATAGATAGTAACCCATTTACAATTACATCTGGAAATGGGTTACTGTTATTTTGCACTTTAGGTAATTGTTCTGTGAATTTGTACACTAGCATTATTCCGGTGACAGAATCTTCCGCCATCTTAATTGATCAAAACTCAAATGTGTATTCGTCTGGAATTAATTCACCAATAAGCACTGTTAACAGGCTGATGTCTGATATACAGTCAATTACAACACAACAACAATCCAATGCTGCTCAAATACAATCTCTGAATAATACTACTTCAGCAATAACAAACGAGTTACCTATATTAGAGACTAGTATTAAGAATATCTCCCCCAACGGGAGCTCCTCCTTTACTACATCGCCATCTTCCACAACTACTAGTGTAACGAATGTCACACAAGTGGTAGCTACCACAAATATATATTTAAATATCGCATCATTAAGATCTAGCCACATTCAATCTAATAGTCCGCAATTTAGCGCAATTGTTTTTACAGAAGGATACTATACTCCTGGAGATATGGGAAATTCTAAATATTATTATAATTCTACCGATACAACATCTGCGGACAATGGATCTACTATAATTGTAGATTCTATCGGAAACAGGTGGTATTTAGAACACACCAATAGTATTAGAGTGGAGCAGTTTGGAGCATATGGAAACTTAACTGATGATGATACCGCGTCATTTAATATGCTGGGATCATACCTCGCTCAAAACCCTAATTCTTCTGGAGGAAAGATATTAATAAATAAACAATATTTATTAAATAACAATAATGTTAATTTACCGGCAGGTGTATCGATAAAAGGAATTTATGACGATACATTCAGTATATCCGGAACCTCCACATTTAACTTTATGGATTGGAATTCCTTAATTGTTCTAAATACGAGTTACTCCATATTGGGCAACGCTGGCTCTGGGATAGAAGGTGCGATCATATATGCTAAGGGATTTCAATCCGGATATAGTACCCAGCAAGCCTTTAATGGCACGGCTTTTCAGGTTGGAGATTCCGCATCCAATAATGGTGGAGCTAATCCATATATAAGAAACTGCGCCATAATGGGATTTAATATAGGTGTAGCGACATATGGCTCTGGAAGAACTTATATAGAGAATTTATTGCACGAATGCACTAATGGAGTATGGTTACAAGCATCGTTTGATATTTCAAGAATCAATAAAGTTGAGGGATGGCCATTCTGCTGGAATCAAAGTGGCGCCTCTATTGATATTACATATAAGCCAGGGGCTAATGTGCATATAGAGGGCGGTAACTCTAGCTGGCATAAAGTAATGAATTGTTTTAGCTGGAATTGGGCTGTTGGGTGCTCTGAAAACAATTCCGGAAACAATAGTTACTTTTTATGTGGTGCAGATGGGAATGTTAATAATACATCACAAAGTAAAATTGCATTCTATCGCTCAGGACAGAGTTATGGGGCGGCCCAATATATCGGTTGCCAAGGAACTATCGGTGTCGTGTACTATATAGCTGTCATTAGTACTGGTGGAAATAATGCTGTTGAAGCGCAGATTACATCTTCACAAATATGGGGAGTTGGTCAAGTATTTCAGCTATCACCTCAGTCTAATAGCCAGTTTATTGTAGAAGTATTCAATATGAATGTGCAACCAGGCACACAGACTTTTGGCAACATAGAGGGCGGCGCTTCTATTTATACATATGGAGGTAATGTACCTACTCCATCAAATAATCAGGCAGGCTATTATTATATACTCAACTCAACAATGAATAATGCAGCGCCATCTATAGAGACTAATGATCCTAATGGGGCAATAATGGGACTGACACACAACCCTAATGGTCAAACTGGAACCAATATGTGGATGAGAAACCTCAATGGAAATCTTCAAGTGGTGAATTCAGCATTTACTAATACCATATTGCAGTTAGATCAGAATGGCAATCTTTCTATAAACGGAACATTAACTCAAAATGCAGGCCTATAATAAATAAATTATATCTCCTAGGGATATCCCTAGGAGATATAATTAACTATTCTTTTCAATAAGGATTTTCAGATCATCCACTGCATGAGTAAATACTTCGGCCTTATAAATCATCACACTTAAATACTCATAATAAGAGGCTAACTCATATGTTCCAGTAGATACCAGCTGGATAATTTGAGGGCTGAGTTTCATATCTGCCTGTAAACCGATCTGTTTACGAAACTCTTCAAGGAGTTCGGTGATTTCGGAAATATCTGATTTATATTTCTGAATATTTGTGCTTTTAATAAAACTCGCTAACTCTTGACCCTGCATCATGAGTGATGAGAGATCCTTTTTATCTTTTACTACATTTCCTAAAGGTGTTCTAGTATTGCTAGAACCATCATTAAAAGGCTCAAAAACTCTAACAGCATCTATCCTTAGATTTTTATACCCCTCGATGAGATCACCAAAACTTTTAGATGTGGTTTTAGCTTCTTTATTAGTTACGAGATAAGCTAGAGCATTCCTAAATTCATTAGAAAAGCTATATCCCTTTTCAGTGAGTATAGGGTATATTTGATTTAAAGCATCCCCATATTCAGTCAGTAAACCTTTGAATCCTTCAGGAGTTAAAATCAAGACACTACTCAAATTGATAAAGTTTAAACGATCAATCTTTTTCTCTATATTGTCTATGATAAAAAAATTTACTAATGGCTTACTTTTATCAGCCAGTGTTTGAAAGGCCGATGTTAAAGATTTAACTCTTTCTGTCAAATGATGGGCGAGAGATGGGATAGTGTCTTTTACTACTAGAGCATTATCGGACATAAATTCTCTACAAATAGACAATCTCTCATGTGCAAACTCTAGAGAATAAATGGTCTCATCATTTTGATCAAACAGCTTGGCAGCACTCATTGGAAATCCTCTTTGAATATAGGGAAGCTAGGGCACAATGGATTTCTCTTTAGACAAAAAAATATAGTCCCCTATAGAGGGGACTGAAATTTATTTCCTCCAGATCGCATGGAGTTTATCCGCGATCCAGAATACGGCGGCCGTAGCAGCCAAGTCGGATAATGCAAACCATCCCCAAAAGTGAATAGCCATTTTATTCCCTTCCCCTAGGCGGCAACCGCCATCCAATCCACACCTACTCCTCGCTGGGCGAGGAACGCCCGCACCTTTCGGTACGCATTCTGCGTACCGAAATTCGCCATCCACTCTACCGCGGCAATGTTGCCGTGGGCTCGCGCCATAGGGCATACGGCAAGTAAATTACTGTCGTGACCAACAACGTGGGTCACGATCTGACCTTCGGCAATTTCGCCGAAGTTTTCAAACGTTATCATTTCCATAACACTCTCCTATATCTCATCATCTACTAGACACTATTGTCTGAATAGAGGAGATAGATTCACTATAGTAATATATGACTGAAAAAAAATAGAAGTTGAAATCACTCGAACAGAATATCTACATCAAAATCATCTATATCACTCAATAGTTCTTTTGTAATTTCTTTTAGATTTACGACATCTCTATCTTTATTTAGATACGTCGTTTCGATATCATTACCTAGTGGGTTAGGTGAATAATTGACTGCAAAACAAGAGAAAAATGCTGGCGGATAATTAGGGTGATATCTACCGTGAGTTGTTACTCTACCAAATCTCTTAAAAAGATAAGTCATATCACGTGCCGTAATAAACTCAGGGGAACCTTTTATATTTTCTACACTATGTAGAATTAGATAATCAGATAGTTCTATAGCTTTTTCAGGACCTATCGTTTGGTTTATGTTTCTTAACAGATTTCTTTCATTCGCTAAAAGAGATCGATTAGAAATACGATTATCCGGAGTAATAGATATTGGAGAAGATAAGTTCTCAAAAAAATGCTCTATAATTTTAGATTTATTAGAATCATAATTATAATACTGAAGTCTTCTACCGAAAACCCGATAAAGATTTTTGGCCTGCTCTGGATAAGGCCATTCAGATTCAGAAGATCTGATGTAATCACTAAAAGATCTGTATTCCCCACTTCTTTTTATATCCTGGTCATATGCAGATAAGATATATTGAATAGGGTTTCTGATATAGAAAATAATCTCATAGTCTGTGGTGATTTTTTCTATATCTATTTTGAGCCTTATCATGGACTCTAGTGAAAGCTCTGGAAACATTTCACTGCTAATTATGGATATGTGTGTTGGTTCGATTAATTTACTGTATAGTTCTTCTATATAGCTATCATCTAATTCTTCCAGATAAGCCCTATATAGTGGTAAACCATTACCACTCTGAATGCTGTTAGTATAATCAAAACCACATTCCTCTAGGATCAATAAATTATAGAAAATTCCAGATTTGAATAATTCATCATGATGATCTGATAAATAGTTTTGTATGGCTGTAGAGCCTGTTTTTCTACCCCCAAAGTGTAAATATACCTTAGACATACATGGCCCCTTTTAAGATTCCTCAAAAACTACCACTTGGTTAAAGGTCGTATCAGCGGGAATTTCTATGTTCCCGTTGTGGAGGACTATTATGTCGGTGTTTTGTAAACTGCCATAAGACTCCTCATAATGAGAGATAATAAATATCTTTTCGAAGTTATTATAATGGATCAGGTCATTAATAATTCTAGATGCATTGATTCGATGCTGCTTATCAAAGCTCGCGCCAAATTCATCAAGATATAGCGGATAAGTATCTAAATGCAAATACTTCATTACCACTAACTTAAAGCCAAGATTAATGACTTCTCTCATTCCCTGAGACACTAACGATACGTCATCTATGATAGTTTCGTTGTTTACAGATACTTGAAACTTATAGTTGAGTTCATCATCTTCTCCTTCTAAAAGAATAGGAACGATAGATAGGTTGTATGACCATATACTATTTACAAACTTACTAATCTCCCCTAAGATAAGATTTATAAATCCAACTAACGCCTCCGCTATTAAGCCATTCTTTGGGGATAGAGAATCATTTAGAGCTTTTAAAGCTATTTCTTTATCCACTAGATCACTGATCATGGATTTTAATGATTCTACAGCCTTAGCTTGATCATCCATTGACGATAATTGTTTTTGAGTAGATACTAGATTATTCATAACAGGAACAGCTAATTGATTTAAAGCTTTATTGATTTCATGGTTCAATAAATCCACAGAATAACCATCATGTTCATCTCTAAGGTTTTTTAATTTCAAAGCTGTTTCTTGTACATTGTTAAATCCTTCTCTATGCTGTATGTAGATTTCCATCTTTTCTTTATACGACTTTAGATTATTAGATAACTTACTAATCTCCAGTTCTAAGGATATTAAAGTCGCTTTTTTCTGATTGATCTGGTCATCTGTGTTTTCCTGATTATTTTGTAATAACTTTTGAATTTCTATAATGTTAGAGTTGGCTTTTTGAATTTGAACTAACAATAACAACTCTTGGTCGATAGATATCAATAGCTGGTTCGCATAACTTGGCACCCTAGAAACATGCGGAACTATAATATCCCAGATTATCTGTAGATCGTTATAGTTTTTCAATAATTGAAGTATGGAATTATATTGTTGGGAATATCTAATTATCTTTTCTTTAAATTCAGTTTTTTCATTAATTGATTTCTCAAGAGCATTAATGTCCTTATGAATAACTGTTACAGAGTCTTTAGCTTTATTTAAAGTAGACTCATTATATCCTATAATCCATCGATGATTGCATTTAGGGCATTCAGTTTCTTCGGATTGTTTAGCTGCTATTTGCTGAGAGATAACTTTCTCAATCTTCGATTCTTTTAATCGAAGTTCTTTCATTTCGTTTTGCCATTCAATTAACTGCTCCATTGTCCTTTGGTAGTTAATTTTGCTATATATTTTAGCTTCATTATTATCTAATTCCGACAATAGGCCACTCAAAACTGATGATGCTGATTGGAATTGCTTATATGCATTCTCAGGATCTTCAAATGTAAATTCATATTTTCTATAGAATAGTAGTTTCTCATATTCATTATTTGCTATTAATAATTCTGCATTCAGAATATCATTGCCTTTAATCTGTGATAAAATATAGAGATCGTTTTCGGCTTTCTGATGAGTTTGAATAGCTTCTTCTAACAATCTGTTTGTGTGATAGATTTTTTGTTTAAGTTCTTCTATCGTATCTTCTATTTTTTTAGGAGACTGATTATGTAAGTTAAAACTCAAAGTGCGTAAATGGTCCCGATATGTGGCCATTAGCATATCTGATTCATACTCACTGCTCGATAACTTATTCAATAATTCAGTTTCGCTGTACGAGCTTTGATTTCTTAAGGTGTGTAATGCATCTATTTCTTCCTGATATTGTGTGCATAGTAGCCTGGTTTTTTCAACCTTGCTAGGATCTACTATCAAAGATTCTTCTTGAGCTAATTGTGATCTTTGAATTTTAATAGCCCCCTGGACATCTCTAAGATCACTTTTAACTTTATTGAATAGAGCGATAACATATTCATAATCATTAGCAGATAGCCTGCTAAACCACTTCCTCCTATCCCCAACTCCCATATTACAAAAAGAGAGTTTGCCAATTAGAATTTCATGCAGCCAATCAGTTAAGCCGAACTCCTTTTCTATTAGACTTTTCTGAATAGTTAAAGTTCCGGAAGGATTCAGCTCTTCCAGTCCTTTTATAAATGAATGCCGTGGTTTTCCATCATATGTGTTTTTAAGAATGTATTGATATCCTTTATGAGAAATGCCTATTTCTTTGTAGCCGCCATCATAAAAATCTTTAGAATCAGGCGGTATAGGTGATAGTTGTTCAAGTAAAGATGATTTTCCTGAACCATTTGTACCTAAGATAAGCTGTGTATTTTTTTCAGGCTTATATTCAAAATATGAAATATTGCTAAGATTAAATCTTTTATATTTGTATAACTTTAGTTTTAGAATGTTCATTAGTATCCTAAGTATTCCAAAGTAGATAGGTCTAAACAATTTTTTGGGATCGTAAAATTTAAACAGGAATTTCTTATGGCAAATTGCATTCTTGGCGGTATAATTAGCCCTCAGAATAATTACATTTATAACACACTCACTTTACCGATTAGCATACCGTTGGTTATAAATTCGCCCACGGAACCTAGTAATTTTTTAGTGCAAGTAAGTAATAATCCATTATTCATAACACAAAACGCTCAAATAACTAACTCTACAGGGTCAGTTAACATCAATATCGGGCAAACTGGAACTTATTATTTACGAATAAGTTGTGATGGAAATTCTTGGTCTGGAAGTATAGTTTTTACTGTAGAGCAGTCAACTACTAAAGATTTATCTTCTATAAACAGAATTATAGCTACTCTAAATGGAAGTTCGTTCGATATCATAATACCGCAATTAATATATGGACCTTCATTTATATATAACACTACCTTAAATCAAGTAATTTATTCTAACGGCAATATAAATAATATCCAGATGTTAGAAATTCAGGCAAGCCAAGACACTAATTTTATAACTAACGTATATTACCAACTATTTTATCCATCTGATGGATTGGATACATTGTCATTAGAAATACCTAATATGATCTCCAACACCATTTATTATATACGAGCAAGAATTTATGTGAATAATGAGTGGGAAGCCTACACTAATAGCCAACAATCCACCACTGTGAATACATAGGGGTATTTATGAGCCAGCCACAATCTAATAGCCATAAAATAGAAAATCGAGAGAGTGAGTTAAGACTCTACTCTCTGGGAATTGTAACTGAAGATAAATTATTGAACACCGATTATATTAAAGTAGTGCCAATTGAGCATATTACTACAAGCTCAGGTAAACTATCTACCGATACAACAATCCACACCACTAAAGGCCATAGTGTAGATTTATCAAATACAATTCTAGCTGTGTGGTTTCAAAATGGACAAACAAATAGAGAAACATCCCCTAATGTCTATGCCAATGAAACTGTAAAAATATTTAAATATGCAGATAGCGATGAATATTATTGGGATACTGGTTTTTTTGAGCCGAATATTCGAAGATTAGAACAGGTAAGATATAGCTATAGCAATCTAAAGACTCCACTGATTCCATATGATTCAAATAGCAGCTATTACATAGAATGGTCTACTTTGAATAAATATGTTCATTTACACACATCAAATAACGATGGTGAAATCAGCAAATACGATTTTAAGGTAGATACTAAAAACGGAATAATTACTATAATAGATAGCTTTAATAATACATTAACTTGGAATTCCCCACAAAAAACATTAGCTATAGACATGCAAGATAGCATAACTCTAACAGCCACTACATCTATAACTGAAGAAGCTCCAACTATAACTCTTAATGCTTCTGGCGGAATAAATGCCACCACCCCCACATTTCAGATTAATGGAAATCTGTCAGTTACCGGTAATATAAATGCTACTGGACAGGTAAACGGTACAGGCGGCAATTGCTATAACGGTTAAATAATCTCACTACTCCATATATGGAGTAGTGAGATATATAATTACACTGATGGTGTTGCTTTACCTCCTAATGTACCGTCATTACCTGTTTCTTTATTCTCGGATTGCTGTTCTTTTTCACCAGCTTCCTTATTTTCATTATCATCTCTAACTTCATTCTCGCTGTCTTGAACCTGAGCTTCGTCCTGCTGCTCCTCAGGAGTAAGGCCAAGATCTTTACCAGACTCTTCATCAAGACCGCCACCGAGGTCGTCCATACCAAATTCATCACCAACTGCACCGGTATCTCCAGTATCGGCAGGATTATCTCCACCCACTTTATATTCAGTTAGGTCCTGATTTACTGCTTGAACCATAGCCTGCATATCAGTAAAGAATCCGGTGGAATTTTTAATAATCTTCATCATGAAGGCTTCTTGTAGTTTAAAGAGACTGCTATCTGAAAGATCATTGCTGATATCTCCAAGCTCCTCCATGACTCCATTCTCTGTCATCCACTTTCTTGTATAATAGGATTTAAGCATAGACTTAATAGTTTCCATCTTACCGCTCAAGTCACCGGCTGTCTCCACACTAAACATTTCAGGAGATACCCAGGCATCTAATGCTTTTTCTAGGAATTCCTGATATTTATCGAAGGAATCCATTTGGTTTTCAATAGCTGTAACTTGTGGAGTAGGTAATTCAATTTCAAGAATATCTAAAAATTCCTGAATAATAAATTCAATCAATACTTCATCATTTACCTCTTTTTCAGTTTTAATTGATTGCTTTACTTCTAATAAACCACTAGACACTATTTTCCTAAGCTCTTCCATAATTATAGGGTCAGCCATAACTATCTTGTTTACTAGATTTTTAATATGAAAAAGGAAAGTCTTCTGAATAGTCATTACTCGTTTACTTAAGAGAATATTATTGGCCACCACGGTAGTGGCAAATTCAGGACTGAATCCATTATCTACTGTCTCAGGAGATAATCCATATGACATAATAGTTCTTTTTCTTAAATCTTCATCTAGCTCAGCATCTGGCATAATGTTTGATGCGCCATGCTGCTCATATTCTATTTTCATATCAGGTATTCTTGGGTGACCTTCAAAACTAAACTGTAGACCAGATCTCTGTACCCAGTCAGCTAAATCCATAGGGGTACTGATACCTATTGGAAAGTTTTGTTGACGCGCCCTAAGAATTTCATTCTTAACAATTTCAATAGTCTTTTGCGGATCTGGATCTCTTTCATCTAGCTTTAAATTAACGCTAGTGATACCAATAGAGTTCTTAACAGATCCCATCAATCTTGAAAATAACATCATTGCTCTGAGACTTAAGAGAATCCTTAAGTTTTCACTCAATGCTTTACCTACGCCGTTTGGATGAATTTTATATCTAATATATTCAACCATTTGCACAGGCATATAAATTAACCTGGTCATCTGGTTCTTTAAAGCTCTAAAGAGCATGATATTATAAACTTCATTAACCCTAGCTACTTCCACGTTCTTACCATAAATGCCGGATTGCAGCCTGCTCAACAATTCCTTTTCAATAAGATCTGTATAGATACCTACATAGTTATCCATACTTAGACCTTTGATGTTTTTACCGGATATATTATCTTTAGCTCTTTGTACTAGAATAGAATCCATAGAGTTATCTGGCTTCAGTAGACCTTCATCGAGCTCAGTTAAAGCAGTAACCTTCTCTACCATGTGCAATGGAGACCCATGTTGATCCACCAATATAAAGTAACCTACATGGTTATCCGGATCACCAGGAGTGTGCACAGGGATAACAGCTTCCGGAGGGAGCCTCAGTACTAAAGGACGGCCGATACTTTTTCTTAAAGGTTTAATGTCTGAAAAACTTAAAAATGGATTAGTTCTATTAGATGCTGGTTTATATAAAGCATCTCTCAGTTTTCCTAATTCTTCAGATAGATCTGGAGTTTCTTGGGCGATAGATGTTTTACGGCCTAATAGCTTGTTGTATCCTTTAAATCTAGTTTGAATAGCTTCTGTAGCTAATTGTTCAACTTTAGTTTTCAATACTAGAGGCATTTTCAAAATATCGGGGTTATCGCTTACTCTGATATATTTGAAAATAGGATCTTCGTCTGATTCTCCATTTGATCCTATTCGATGTTCAGTTTTACTAGGACCAAAAGAAAAATCATGATAACTATCTAGAGATTCGAAGGATGGTGTTGAATTAATCTTGCCTTCTATTTCATCATAATAATCTTCTACACCTTTGTTACCTAAAATTCCGATATTATAAAACTCATTATCTTTATTTATAAAGTGACTTTTACGTAGAGATTCTGTACTGATATTTGCATTAGAGTTAATGATGATATCCAATTCACTCTCGGGGATAATGGCATATGGGTATGCCCCTGAAATAAACAAAACCTCTCTTAAAATCTCAGGGAGTTTTTCTTTGATCTTATAATAATCCTCAATATTAGACTTAATAACATTAATTAGTTTTGAAGTTAAATCAGGAGTTAAAAAATCATTTCTAACTTTATAGATCAATTCATCTCCCATCATATCTTTCGGTGACAAGACGGAAGAAATTAAGATTTGAATTGAGAGCTCCATATCAGGAAATAGGCTAATGATGCTCTCTGTGTTTTTTGCAGACTCTTGGATATCCTTTGAAATAGCTTCAAAGGAAGACGTCTGAGTCATGAGGTTGTAACCACCGGCCTCATTGATATATGTTCTTTCCCGTGTTCGGTTTTGAATTAATTTACTTGCTAATGCAGCAAAATTACTATTCTGCTTTATGAATCGAGCCGCTGGAATCTTCTTTGGTTCAGCCATGGCAATGGAGCCCTCAAGGACAAAAAAATGAATATTAACAATTTACCACAAAGATTTCAAGTGTATCTAAGTGAAACGTTTAATTTAGCCAATACATTAATTATTAAAAGTGAGTTGACTGCGAATGCTGTAAATGACTATTTGCTCTCCACACAAGGTCTCGCTATTTCAGAAAATCCGACCGAATGGAAATATTATCAGAATTTAGCCGGACAATATACGCAATATGATATCCCAATGAATATTATTTCTTTAGATACCGGAGAAACAATTTTATTCTCCCCGGAAAATCTAGCGAATAATCCGATTACGGCACAAAACTATACATACGGATCTTTCTTTTATAACCAATTAGTATTGCAGTATCCATCTCAAGCATCTCTAATACAGAGCATAGTATATCCCGTAGATATAAATACTGCTATAAATGCTGCTGATGGAACTCTATTGAACTATGATTCCAATTTAGTAGAACCTCAAGAATATACGCTAATGCGTGATCTGCAGACATGGATATATCAGTATTTAGTAAGATGGAATGTTCCAGCATATGCTCTATCAGATAGTCTATATCCAGCTGCCTATTTAGGTGTTTTATACTGCAACATTGTACCAGAAATAATCAATCTGAGATTACTTCGATGCAAGACTATAGAAGTACATAGTTTTCATTTAAAAGAGTATCTAAATTCACATAATTATATCGGCCAATACATCAATTATTTAACTTTAGAGCAACAGCTATATTTATATAGGAATATAGCGTCTTTTAGAAGACATTCTGGATTCACAAAGATATTTAAAGATTTAATTAACAATATAGCGGTGCCATCCGGAATTATTATTAGTGGAATTTATCTAAAAAAGACTACTCAATTTAATAATGGCTTGAGTATACCCTATACTGACTTTAACATGCTTCCTTTATTTACCTCACAAACAACTAATACAGCCATACAGATGACAAAATCTACATTGATGAATTATGAACGTGCATTAGCTATAGATAACCAGCTATACGATACAATAAATGCTTCAGAGATTGACCAGCAGTTAACATATATTACTAAATCCACATATAATACAAAAGACTTGATTACGACAAATATACGAATTACAAACCCATTTACATTTACATTACCTGAAGTTCTTTATAACAACTTCGTATACAATGCATTCAGCGGGCATTATAACGCTATCATATTACTAGATTTAAGTAACGGAGAATATCTATATATTACTGCTCAACAGGCGGTTTACATGATGGCATATATAGCCAGTGCTCTTTCAGGAGTCATACTAGAAACTCTACCTGAATTAAAGATGACAAGGGTTTTAAATGATAATCTTCCTACTCTGACTTATATTCAAAATAATTTCCAAGAGAGTCTTTTAGATTACACCGAATTATATCAAACAACTATTTCTACATTACCTCCAGTCCAACAGTTTGATAGTGTTATTGCATATAATAAGTTTGCTACCAATTTATATTCGGCAATGGTTAATTTCTATTATTATACTGCTTCTAGGCAAGGCATTATGGAGAGAGGATATACACAAAACTTTTTCTTATCGTTTTTCCTTGATTATAAAATTCCAGAGAATCAAACTGTTACATATTCTAATTTTTTCAGCGACCTCAATGTGTCTTTTATTGAGAATTATAGTAATGCTGAAAAGTTGAATTTATTTTATGACCTATTTAAAGGTGCCACTGGGTACGATCTAACCCAAACAAATAATTTTACTAAAACCATTGAAGCCATCATTTCCATTATTACCAGTTTAACTAGTTATGGCATTCAGATTATTAACAATACTACAGACTCAGTCTCATCATTAGATAAAATAGCTATCAGGTCATCTAATTTTCTAGCTCAATATAATAGCATTTATTATATTTTGGCATTCAATACTCTAGGAAAAGATATCAGCAACGATAATCAGAATCAAATACAGTTTGATAGAATCACTAACAGTTTCAATTACGGCGTAAACTTATCGCCAATACTCGAATATAGTTTGGTATCTACAAATAACAATCTAATGAACATCACGTCTTCTGAACTTTCTGCCTTGGCGCAAATCACTCTATAAGGATTTTTATGGAAAACGTACAACGAACAATTTATGCGGCATATATCCAGACTTGTAAAGAATTGAATATGCCAATTGATTATTTCAGTTTTACCACACTGAATCAGGCATTAGGCATACAATCCAATTACACTTATCCTGCAACTACCAACCCTTATTTGAATTATTTTGTCATAGGCAATGGAGGAAATGTTTTTACTACTGGCGCCGGTGGGTTAGAGCAACCAACTCCTATTCAACATCAAGCCACAGATGCCAATCTATATAATATAATCCCATTTGTGTTACGAACATTAAATAACGATTTGACCACATCGGAAATGGCTAATTATCGACTAAGAAACATAATAACTATAAACGGCACTCAATACGCTGCATATTATGCCAGACTTATTAATTTCTCCAATACAGCAATACAGTTGAATAATATAGTTGATAATAACGGACTGTTAACTACATCACCATTTGTACCTAGTTCCGTGAATATGAATCCAACTGCAGTTCCATTAACATCATTATCAGCTAATACTGTATCTGGGAATTATGTGTCTGTATCGGCTTTATGTCAATTAATTTTTACGGCTAATGAAGTAGCTGAATTCCTAAACGTTTGCAGCATACTATATAACAATCAGTATGCCTCTATTATAAGCGAGGTAGGTGTGTGCAGTGGATTTGATATTCCTGCAACAGGACAGGCGATCAATGGAACTACAATAAGCTATACTGAAGCTGTAGGGGTCACCATAAATGCTTTTGTAAATACTTTTTATGCTATGTATTACAGTCAGAATGGTTTGAATATTACATTCGACGTTGGTGCTAACGAACCACTACTTAATCTTCAGGTAAATAATGCTTAGTAAGGTGCTCTGTAATGAAGTGAGTTTAGTGAGCATAGACCCCGGAATAAATCATTTAGGTTTATGTGTATCTAAACTCTCCTTGCCTAATCATAAATTTGTACACTCTGAAGCTACGTCATTTCATGCTAAGGAAAGATATTTAAATAAAGATACTATAGAAAAATTTAGTATGAGCCAAGCTAAAATAGACTATATGTCTCAGAATGTGTTGAGTGTATTATATAAAGAAAATCCCATCACTGTCATTGCCGAAAGCCCTTTTTACAACCACCTGAGACCTGCTGCGTTTATGCCTCTGGTTGAGTTATTATATCAGCTTAAACAATCAGTGAGGATTTTTCATAATGTAAATTTTGTAACATATCCTCCATCAATCATTAAGAAGGCGGTTGGGGCATCGGCTGTATGTAAGAAAGATGAAGTAAAAAAATACGTCAATAAACTAAAAGATATAATGCATCTGTCTTCGGATTGGGACAGTTTAGATGAACATGCTATTGACGCATTAGCTGTCATGTATACCCATGTTCAAAAGGTATTTAAGCAATAGATATATCGCTAGCCCTTTTAAAGGGCTAGCGATATATCTCCTAGTTATTTAACGTTCTAGTAGATGAAGATTTTTCCGATATAAGGAGAGTTGTGACACTCAGTGAGCTTGATCCGTATATTGGATCAGCTATATCACTCAAATTTAAGTGAGAGTTTTGATTTAACTTTCGTTCTGGAATTTTTACTTGAGATGATAAGTAACTTATATCTACAGGTCTTCCATATTCTAAAACTTTATAACTATCGATTCGTATAGTTCCTGGAACATAATTAATGAGATTTCTTAATGGCGATTTATTCGAACCTATGCAGGTTTCAATTTCTGTTACTGATAGAAGGTTATAAAGTGGATTTGAAAGTTTATTTAAACGCCATCCATTGACAGTAAAATATATTCTAGAAGGTTTTGTGTTATCTGTTATTATTCTTTCTATTGTTTTTGGTCTATTATAAATGTCTCCTTTTAATAATCCGGACAATATATAAATGGATGCATTATTATATCGTCTAGAAAAAGTCCTCGATATAATGTTAATTATGTTGGACGTACTTAAAGACGTGTATCCATCAGATGGACTTGGAAGTCTTTTAAGATTTATGCCATTGGCACTGGCAATTTTTCGCCCTAATATGGTTGGTTGTGTTGGAACATATATAAGTGTTTGTGGTTGATAATATTTGTATTGAAATAAAAGACCATAAAGAGAAATACTAAGAAGTTCTACAGTTTCTCCATTTATTCTTCTGGATGAATTAAAATAATTAGATAATTTTCCTTGCACTGTATTAGCTGGCTGCATAAATCTGAAATTTGTTCGATCTATCAGATCTGTGCTTGGTTGGTTGAAAGTATACCAGGACAACATAGTGCTTCCACTGTTTGTATAATAATCGAATATACTCAAGTATAGATCCGTATGAGCCAATACGTATCCTGGACTCGAATTATTAATCTGCACAGGCTGCATTACATTAACATTAACTATACCTTGTCCTGGAGAATAATAGTTATTTGAATACGGACTAATTAGTTGCCAATAAACCCTAAAGCCATTTGGCATCTTATAAAAATTAATATTATTAGTAATACTTGACGAATAAACGACGCCCTGTATATCGGCATTCGCTTCTCCGATAAAATCTATATAATTAAAGGCAGTCTTTCTCGTCTCTACTATAGGGGCCTGAATAGCATTTACCTTATCCTGCACCCAAGCCATTAAGTTTTGATAAGACTGAGTGTTTCCTATTTGCAATAAACCACGGATACGTTCGAGAGCATAAACAATAGGTTCGAAACCATATATATCCTCCAACATATTCACGTGATTATTTGGAGTATATTGGAGTGGTTTATTAAGAATATTATTCCATTCTAATAACTGCGGACTAGACGTGATATTCTGGTAGAGTTCACTGATATTATTAGGTAGAAACTGACCATGGCCACCTAAGCACTGATAGGACATTGATATCTGAGTTGTCCCATTGGTCCCAAGGAAAAGTACCATACCGCATATTTCCTGACCATACTTGCCAGTGAATTCACCACTCAATTCAACACAAAGATAGTCTTCTCCGCGAACTAGTGTTTGATTAGTGTTGTTATCTTTAATTATCATAGATCCGGCGTAATAAAACCCATAGATAGGTTTTACTGCCGTATTCTCATTTGGAATTACTGTTTCAATATCGCCCACTATTAAATTATTAGGACTAGATCCAGTAGGATCTAATGGATAAATTACCAAAGGGTTACTAGCCATTAAAATTTACCTCTTGAAGAAAAGGCAGATACTTTCTTACTACAAAATTTTTTAATTTGTTAGAAACGACGGAACGACAACCTGAGCCACTCCACGAATCTGAATATTTATATTTCCAGTGCCACTAGCCGTTATGAAGATATTATTATTATTTGCTAATTCAACATTTGGCAGAATAAAGGTAGATTCAATGTTTCCTATATTCTGGTTTTGAATAACCATTTCATCTGCATTAGGGACTAAAAGTTCAGTACTCACGTATACGCTGAAGTTAACGTTGTTCCCAGGAGTAGTAGAAAAATATAGGGATGCCAGAGACATGTAAATATTCGCAGGTGTCTGGTAAATAAAGGTTGGTGTAGAAATACTGCCCATTCCAAATGAGCCTTTATAAAGTAGTCCGCTGACATTCATAAAAACCTCTTTAAGTAGAAGATGTTGTTGAGCCGCTGGTTTGATTAGCCAGTTGCTGGTCTATGTACAGTTGTAACTGCTGCTTCATTACAGCTAAATCATTTTGATATCTAATCTGAAAACTAGCCATGTTATTAGCCAAACCATTTAAAGCTGCCACTAAATCATCTGTTCCCATAATACTGTTTAACGGCTGATTATGATCCACTGGCGGAAAAGAACTAGGTATATTCGCTATTTGATCATATCTCGCAATCAATGGATTATACCCAATCTGGGCTAACGAGGTATAAAGATTGCTAGAGTTATTAATCCAGACTCCACCTAGAGTCTGATATTGAATTATGATGATTCCGTTGGTATATTTAGGATTAAAAACAATACTGCCGTATACTGGAATTCCAATAGCTCTAGTGGCGTCATAATAAACTAAGCCAAAATTATAATCTAGATTCTCTATCAGAGTAATAGCTTGAGATTGAGCACTGCTTTTAAACTGAACAACAAGGTTTGTAGTATAGAATGGAGAAAATTCCGGTATTACATAATAGAAGTCTCTAAAATTAGCTTCTGTTAATGGATGTATTTCATTAATAATTAAGTTTTCGGTAGCAGTTCCTGTTGGGTCAAACTGAAATTGTGTGGTGCTCACAAGGCGATTCCTCTTTAAAAAAAAGGTGAATATTAATGTATAGCTATCTTTCTTCTTACGCTTTAAAGAAAGAACTCCGAGGACAATTTAATAATATTGATTTATCAAATGATACAATAGAATATATATTCAATAATTATATCAAGGTTTACTTAACTTTAAACTACTCATATAGCTCTACCAGTATAGTAGTAGATTTTGATCAATTGAAAGAAAACTATAGAAATAGTTCGGCCACATTATCTCAACTACTAACTACAATTCCCAATGGTTTTTTTACTCCATTAAGTGGATTACCTATTTATCTAGTTAATAGAGCTAGATATATTGATTCGGGACTTGCGGGTTTTACGTTTTCTCAGATAAATCAAAAAGATATTCTCTTGACATATCCTGGCGATATTGGTCCAAATGATTTTATCAGTTACTGTTTGACTACAGTGAATGATTACATTATGCCTGTCGACCTAGTGAACAATCAGTTAATCATTCAAAATGGATTTTTAAACTGCGCTATGAATCAGAATAGTAGAGTAGGAATTATCTCTTTTGAAGATGTTGGAGAAATTATAATTACACCAATTACACCTAGTATGATAGTGCTATCTCCAAATACATCCCCATTAGATCTTCTTTATATCAATGCATCTTTACCTAACCCTAACTACATCACTCTACTGGTGTTAAATGGTTATCTAGTAACTCCAGATCAGACTACCTTTTATCCAACTGGCAATGGAAATTATGCATTGAGTCTCAATAATTTTAATGTGGTATATAAGCTATTAGAGTCGGAAACTCGCCAGTTTTTCAACAGTTCATTCATATCTAACTATTTTACCAATAGAGGGATAAACAATTTCAATAATCAATTTGATACCAATTACAGCATTAATCTTACTGAAAAGGATTATGTTATTTGGCATCAAATGCTAAATAACAATCAGTTTTTCTATTTTAATTCAACCACATTAAAAGATAAAACTAACTACACTGTAGAGATAAATACAACTTTGTTAAATAGCCCTCAATTTATATCAGCATATTTGACTCTACCAAACACATTCTTAGTTCAAATACCAGCCAATAATCTTACAGTCATCAATCAAAACATTCTCAATACCCAATTAATGAATTCATTAACTACAGAAACACAGCCAATTAATCTCTTAACTGGAGCTCAAGGAAAAATAATCGATTACTTCTATACTTATAGAGATGGAAAATATATTATCACTAGTCCAGGTATGTATATTAACAACTACATAACCAAGTATTTAAACACCGGTAAATTGGATTTGGTTACCGATCAGAGGCGCCCGAATGATCCTTTAGTACAATCAGCCCTCTATTGGAAAGAACTCAATTTCTATTAATTGAACAAAAAATATATTCCTCCTAGACTACTAAGGTCTAGGAGGAATATATTAGCTATGACAGTTTCGACATTTGCCTCTGAGCAGCAACATGCTCAGTAATTAATTCAGCTTGGAACCTACTAACTGCATCTGGGCACGTGAAAAATGATTGAGTATTATTTTGCGCCTTAAAATTTGCGCCACCAGGTTTTCCTGCAATAACAAAAGTACCTTCTCCAGACGTACTCCAATTAGTGCTACCCTCAGCACCCACTAAACTGTCTGCAACGAAGCCCTTTGTGTGACTGATCTGATGCGTGGCACTCTGGCCTATTACAAAATGAGTTCTAAATCCTTCGGGATCTTTAGCAGCGTCAGAATCCAATAGACGTTTTTCGTGGACTCCTCCGGCCTGCGATTTATCTAATGTAATAAGGCATGTGACCGCCGGATTATTTACAAGCTGCATAAGAAGAGAATTTAGTTCCTCATCGTCATATCCAAACATATTGCAGTAGAAACTCACAGTCACCCGACTGATAATATATTTCAATGCATCATGGACGTTATCTCGCCCCACATAGAGCAATCGAAAATCTGTGCTGGCTCTAGGTGAAGCTTGACCTTCCATGAGATAACTATCAAGTTCTGCTAATCGGAATGATTGTAGACTCATCGAATCACTCCATTCGTAATGAACCCATGCCAATTACCGCTAGCACTAGCATCTATGGACGGCATCACTGTTAATGCATTGAAATCATTACCTGAGAAACTCCAGGCGTAATCAGGTTCAGTCAGAACAACACAGCCTTCTGCGTGCTGAATTTCTGGATTAGTATAACACAATTCCGCTTGCTGCCTTCTAGGCATAGTAACTCGCTTACATGTTAGCCAGTACTTGCCTCCTGTAGGATTCTTAAATGCGAACATATCGGGAGAAAGCCAGACAGGCTCAAGATCTATTAATTTCATATCACCACCCTCCATGACGACCAGGCCATCTATTAGGGTGATAATGTGTCCATTGTTTGTCGGTTTTTCTACTTTCGCCGTTCAGAATATAGCAGTCTTGCTGATCCTGTATCTGAAAACCAAGAAGTTTATTGATATGTCGATATTTGGTGATAATCATCATCAAAGTACCGTGCTTATTAGTGTGGTTAGCCTCATGAATGAGTGCGTTTTCTTGTTTCTGCATGTCAATGATGCCGGGAGTATATTGATTGCAATTAACTGGTGTCGCCGGGATCACTATTTTTTCTCCCGATATTCTCTAGCTGCCTTATCTTCTGCATCTAGTTTGGCACTAATAATCTTCTGCGTTGCGGTAACTTTAGGCGGAAACCATTTCCGCCATTGCATCTTAGCAAATCCGTAGGGTACTAAAATCGGTGATAAAAATATAAATCCTAAAAGAGACTTTTGATTACTGTTCATTTAATCCCCCAGAAAAAAAACTTATCGTCGCATCTCTCTTGATGATATATCAGATCACTGATGCG
>JAEHJW020004019.1_pt1 | contig 22718 bp, 21 predicted proteins | sample 9271431 | NCBI WGS metagenome assembly JAEHJW02 | reverse complement strand
TGATATCGTACGTGTATGGCTCACCATCACTCTTAGATGTATGAATATGAATTCTCTTCTCTACAGTACTATATTTAACCCAATAGCTACTATTTTCATCCCATGACGTTAATGGAGCAGTGAGATCACCATACGCATACACTACATGCTCTAGTCTACGTATTAAAGGCTCTCTAAGTAAAGTAGTCCAGTAGTATTTATCGGTATTAGCATATCTATAGAGCATTACTGTTTCATTCTGACACACATTAGGAGAAGTCATTCTGTTACTATCAGATAGAGGCAGCCATTCAGCTTCTATCTTTAATGTGGATGTAAATGTACCACTATAAACTTTACCATTAGCATTAGGTAGATTAATAGATCTCTTTTCATTAAAGGTTTCTAATGGACCATCAGCTAGGTTTAACTGCTCTATAGGCACTGCTGTAATTATATCTGAATTTAATGGTTTATTTGTAACTACGATACCTACTGAGTAAAATGTATATTTAGAAATATCGCCACGTAACATAGTAGTCTCCAAGTTTTAAGATTAGACAAAAAATTATTCAAATACCTGATAATGTAGAGATAGGAGGATACATCAATGAGTATTTTTGTTTTCGGTAGTAATGAGAATGGTAGGCATGTGGGTGGTAGTGCTCAAAGAGCACGAGAGAGCTATGGCGCTGTAGATGGTCAAGCATATGGTCGTCAAGGAGATTCCTTTGGTATACCTACTAGAGATAAACGATCAGGATCATTGAGTGTATCTAAAGTATTACCGTATGTTCGTGGTTTTTTAGAGTATGCTAAAAGTAATCCTAATGAAACTTTTGAAGTCCCTAATATAGGATGCGGACAAGCTAAGTATCCAACAGATTTTATAGCCCCATTATTCGTAGGATATACTCCTAATGTTAAATTCATAGACCAAGAATTTCAATCACTGATTCCACCTACAGTAGCTAAGACTAGATTGATGGTAGCTAGCAGTAAAGAATTTGGAGATCATGAAAAGTTATGGAGTATAGCTGAGAAACTAACGCATCTATACGATCTTAAAGACTTTGAACTAGTACCTGCTATGGAAGGTCTTGGTGGTAGATTAATGAGTGGGTGGGCTAAGAAGAAGAATATACCTATTCATACCTTTAAACCTCAATGGACTCGTACAGATAGTCCAACAGCTTCTAAGAAGGTGAGTAATGGAAATGAGATTAATGCTGCTGCAATCTACGATAAGAACGCATGGTCTTTAGCGTATGCTACAGACTTATTAGTCTTTGATGATTATGCTTCAAAGGAAGTAAAAGGATTAATAGCTACAGCAGGTCAATCATTTCTGAATAGTATTTTGTATATAGGTAGTTCAGAACAGACACAACAATCCAGAAGTATTAATCAAAACACTAGTTACTAAGTATAATCCATATACTACTCAGTATACTGAGTAGTATTGGTTATTTGTACCGTTTAATCTAAAATAAATCTCACGACAGATAGTATAGTCATACTGAACCCCTACTAATACAGGATACTAATCATGCGTAACTTATACGAAGTCCTTGGTGTGCCTAAGGATAGTTCTATTGATGATATTAGGAAAGCCTACAAGAAACTCTGTATGACTCTTCATCCAGATCGTGCTGGTGGTTCAGAAGAATGCTTTAAAGAAGTTAATGAAGCCTATGAAGTATTATCGGATACAGATAGACGATCTAACTACGATCTATTTGGAACTACTAAAGCCTCCAATATAGAAGAAAAAGTACGCACTGTAGTTTTACAACTCATTATAAATGCAGTAGAGAGTGAAGATGGTAATATCATTGAGTCAGCTAGATCTAAGATACTAGAGGCGAATACAAATAATGCAGCTAGTAGAAAGCAATTAGATTTACGTATAGCTAAAGTAGAAAAGAGAATAAAACTCATCAAAAGAAAAGATGGTGATGATACCTTTTTACTGAGAGCGTTAGAGAATCATCTTCAGACGATATTAGATCTTATACCTAAACTCGATGAAGTAGATGAGCTTAATAGTAAGATTCTAAGTACTCTAGATGAGTACGAGGATATCATTGAAAACAATCCAGCAGACGGTGGGTTCTTCTATACTTTTATAGATGCTGTAACAGGACAGCCGGTCACTATGAGAACTATCTAAAATGTATATTAAGAACATTGTGCTCTATGGGTATTTGAGATTACTCCAAAATGGAATAACGTATGCTTCATATACTCCAAAAGAAAAAATGCAGTTGATTATCGGTAGTAATGGTAGTGGTAAGAGCTCTTTGTTAAAGGAATTAACACCACTACCAGCTCTTAGAAATGAGTTTACTCCAGATGGTTATAAAATTGTTACTATAGAGCATAATGGAAAAGAGTATATACTCAAGAGTAGATTTGGTCAAGCACATCCATATAGCTTTATGGTGAATGATAATGAACTCAATACAGCTGGTACATTTCAGACACAGAAAGAACTCGTATTACAACATTTCAATGTTACCTTTGAGATTTATGAGTTTCTGTTAGGACAGACTAGCTTTACACAGTACTCACCTTCAGAGCGTAGAAGATGGCTAACGATGTTATCTCATGTTGACTACGACTATGCACTGAAAGTATACCAGAACATAAAAGATCAACATAGAGATATTGTCGGTGCTTTAAAGCTAGCTAAAGCACGATTGGTAACACATGAATCCCAGATACTATCTGAGACAGATATTCAAGGTCTGAAAGATGTCATATCTAAGGATAGAGAGACTATTGAGAGTCTATTAGTATTTAAGACTCATGGAATGTATCATGATCAATTAAGGTACGAACAAAAAGGTTTAACATGTGAGCTAGAAGCACTCATAGATCCTCTATTAGCCTCATTGAAATCATTTAGGGGTTGGGACGACACTTCGTCTTTAGAGAGCCTACAGCACGCTATATGGAAGCGCGACGACTATGCGTTAAAGAATAGTGTCCATCAAGAGAAATATACAGAGCTCGACTATACTTTAACACAACTACAAAAGAGTAATATAGAAGAAGACGGAGATATAGATAAGAGATTACTCCTACTATTAGACGAAAAGAAGAAGATCATAGATAAAAGAAGATTTTCATTCACTGTAGAAGATCCTATTGCGATGAATAGAGCTATGGATACTAGTCAAGAGATCCTCACACACATATTCCATACCTTACCAGAAAACTCTAATAGAAAATACTCAAAAGAAGCGTATTCTATATTACAAGAAGAGTATGTATCTCTATCCAATCAACTGAAAGAACTACTAGAGAATAGTAATAAGATATCTGCAGATATCAAAGTAATGGAGCATTACAAAGAACATTCAGCAACAGAATGTCCTGAGTGCCACCATACTTGGATAATCGGATATGATGAAGATATCTATCAGAAACTATTATTTAATCTAGATAGTATTGAGAACAATATAAAGCTACTCAATAGTAATCTTAATGAGATTACTACTAAGATTACTAGCATTAAGGATTATATTGAACTATACAAGACTTATATTTCTATTAAACAAAATTGGCCTATCTTAAACATCTTCTTTGAAGAACTCGATAAACAGAATATTATCTTAGAAAGACCTACATACGGAACTACTCTACTCCAACAATTTAGAGATGAGTTAGAAATAATAGAAACACTATCTAAAATGGATATTCAAATTGAGGAATACCACACTCTAAAGAGTCTAGCTGCTTTAAATCGTAATGAAAATATAGAGTCTCTTAAGAATCAAAGAGAAGAACACGCAATCAACATTAAGATCTATAACGAGGAGATAGTTAAACTAGATAGAGAGATAGATCACTATAGAAAGGATCAGAAACTATCTGCTGATATTAAGACTAGATTGTCTAATGGATTAAGTCTGTTCGATAAGATAAATTCACTCACAGATCAGGAAATAGCACTATTAAAAAATCAGACTATCAATGATCTAGTTCAAGGACTAAAACTCTGTATATCAGAGAATGAAAATAAACTACACACAGCACTCACAATAGCACAGAGTATCGAAGACATAAAGTTACAGATAGGAGAACTCGAATCTAAAGAGAAAAACTATAAAGTATTACAATCTGTACTATCTCCAACAGAAGGTATTATTAGTGAGAGTATCACAGGTTTTATAAACACATTCACAGAGCAAGTTAATAGCATCATTAAACAGGTTTGGTCGTATCCATTAGAAGTATTACCTTGCTCGTTAGAGAAAGAAAACCACGATGAACTCACCTATCGTTTTCCAATACGAGTAAAGAATGGGGATAAACCAATACCAGATATCAAGAGAGTCAGTACCGGTATGATAGAGGTTATTGATCTATCGTTTAAGATTGTAGCTATGAAGTATCTAGGGTTGTCTCATTTTCCTTTATATCTAGATGAGTTCGGTAAAGGTTTTGATGCACATCATCGCCATGTAGTAATGCAAGTCATTACTAACTTACTCACACAGAGTGACTTTACTCAAATCTTTCTGATTAGTCATCATGAGAGTAGTTATGGATCATTAAGAAATACTGATATCAATGTTATGTGCTCTGAAAACGTAGTAGTACCTGATATACACAGTAATCAATTAGAGCTAATACATTAAAAGAGACTACTCTCCTAATTAGGAGAGTAGTCTCTACTATAGTTAGATTTTACTTAACTTACACTACCATCATATCCGTATCCACCAGGATTAGCTTCACCAGGATAGAAAGATGTACTTGATGTGCTTGAATTACCTTGTACCTGTATTGGTGTTAAGGTAGTTGTAAATTCTAGATTAATAGTATCTAGAGATACTACAGTAGCGCTGATAGCATCAGTAATTGATGGATTAACAGCAGCAATAGTATATGCGCCACTACCACTTTGCATTATTCCAAAACCCGATACTAAATAACTAGTACCATATGTATCATTAAAGTTAGATACACCAATACGTAGTAACATCTCTTGAAATTCAATAGCGATTTTCTGATCTTTTTCAGATGTTAACAACACATTACCGCCTGGGGTTGACATATAAATTCTCCTATGTACTTAGTAATTAAGCTATTGAGGTGGAGGATGTAGAGGCTATAGGATTCATATTTACAAGATTGGCTTCTTCAAGACTAAATGATACATGCACAGAATCTGCAAGTTGAACATAACACGTAATTACTAAGTTAGCATTAATAGTTATTTGATATGCACATGTGGCATTCTGATCAGGAGATGGATCAGTAGCTACAGAAACATCAGCTGGAAGAAAGTTAGTCCCATAGACAGTATTAAACTCACCGATAATTAATTTAACTAAGAAATTACCAAATGTAGTAAATGGAGAAACAGGATTAACTTGACCTGGAACGTAATTGGGATTATTAACGTGAGGACATGTCTTCATCTGTGTGGCACTAACGAGTGCTGGTTTATCCATGTTAATTATACTAACAGGGAGTAATACATTTGCCTTAAAATTTGTAACTGGGGTCGTCATTAGTAATCCCTCAATAAAGGTAAGTGTACTCTATAAATCACTTATATTCATAGTATAAATCAAGTGATTTAGCCGATATTTATTAACCTTCTTTAAAAATCTTCAGAAAAGAAGCCGCACTAGTTGGACTATTCTTACTATAGTTAATGACTGGAGTAGAAGCATTAGAGTAAAAGGTAGTGTTGGTATAATAATCACTTCCAACAAACACTACGTGCTTCAATACCTCATCCAATACCTGTAGTTTGAATCCATCTATTTCACTAGCTGTCTCATATTCCACAATTCTCCCTGTGTACGTGACTAGTGGATATATTGGTTTAAAATCAAGATCCATTACTCCTGGAAAGTTACTAAGACGAGGATAGTATTTTTCCGAACATATGGTAGGTGTTTTAACCAAAATAACCATACAAGGCATTGCATTAATATAGGACTTAACAAAATCATCCGATACTACCGTATTCATATCACCATATGGCCCATATACTCCATAGTCTATATTTAGATTTATTCCATCACAAGTATATGGACTAAAGTCTGGTACAAACTCTATGATTTCATTACCATCTACTAAAAGTGTTTCTAAACCAGCATATATACTACTCTCTAAATACCTATTAATAAAGTTAGTATCACATAGAGAAAATACTAATGTATCTCCTACTAACTCCAAACACGAATCGTCTAGTGTGCTTAGATATCCTCCAACTACTAACATCGGTGTATATTCACCAGCAACATAGTTAATAGGTAGCTGAACACTAAACTCTCTATAGAGATCAGTTTGATTTCCTAGATCGATACTATTAAAAGGTATTTGAGTTACTTGACCTAATTCACTAAAGTCTAATACACCTAGTTGTGATCCTATCAGATTAGTAAACATCCCAGCACCATTTAAAACATATAGTTCGTTATTAAAGAGTTGTGTTGGGTATATGAATCCATTTAGAGTTAAAAGACAGTATCTATATATGTACGAATTACTAATTGGATATAATTCATTATAGATTCTAAGATTTGGTTCTTTAATCTCTACTCTATAGTTAGCTTCAAATAAGTTATAGTAGTTTACTGTTTTGAAGGTTCTAAATTGTTTATTTACTTCTAATGATCCTTGCTCTGCTAAAGATATCAGAGTAGGTAGATATGCCGTATAGAAGTCTTCTAGGGTATTGTACATCAAGAGAACAGCAGGAGATACAGTACCTATATCGAAATAGTAGGTTTGATTGTTATATGACAACTCAAGATATATTCTTCTGGTTCTTCTTAGTAATGAAATCATTGGAGCTGTCAAGAGATCTATAATAGATCTCCATTGATCTGTAATGTTATTACCAAGAACCCATCCTCTGATGAAATTCATGATGACACCATACTGTAATCTCGATACATCGCACACCTCCTATTTATTTCCTCAAGAAAATTAATTTCATGATCTCACTGAACCTCATGAAGATCAACCTTAAAGCATCACCATAAATGTACTTATGTGTTGCTGGTATTAAGAATAATAGAGCACATACTCCAGCCACACCAACTATTGTAGTGATAACTGATTTCATTATCCAGGCTTTAATGTTTAAATTGATTTGAGAGACTTTCTTATATTCTTCTTCTACTGAGAAGTCAATAACCTTTATTAGAACACTCTTATCGATACTGATAATATTTAGATCTAAAAGTACTTCATACGTACTATATTCATTTGTTTGCTTTTGTAGCATACTGTTATCTATTACCTTAATTAATCCTTCTTTCTCTTTTTTGTTTAACTTCTCTAGTAAAGAGTTTAAGATAACATAAGAGAATAAGATAAATAGTTTATCCTCTTTTGGTAGATTGGTGAATGTAACAAATAGGTATTCATTAACCTGACTTTGAATTTGATTTGAGTCAGTTACGATGTTATGCGCTCTAAGTTCATTCTCTATAAACTTTAAGAAGAATGGATTTAGTTTGAATATAATTTCTTTATTATTCGTACTCAGTTCTTTTAATACATCACCAAAATCTTTTAATGGAGGACTATCGTTCATGATAATGTAAACTCTTTGTTTTTATTAATACCAGACTAGTGTTTTTAATAGTCATTATGGATATCCTTTTACGTTTTGGTTTTGAGATTAGTTTTAACTTCACCCAAAATGTAAGTGCGGTAATGACAATAGCCCACGGCTATAGCATCAATACTGTGTTCGTCTAATGTCTGGATATACTCACCACTTAACGGTATCGTTGTTAGATCCATCATAGTATTCTTGACTAATTCCTTATTAGCATTCCCTAAAGCTCCAATACTGTTCTTTATACTGGATGGGTCGTATGTAATAAATGGAACTGTTTGATCATAATCAAATACAGCACACTTTAAGATATACAGAACTTCAACTAATGGAGCAAACGCACCAGGTCGTTTACTAAAGTAAAATGGTGATTCACATGCTACACTAATTGGTTTTATTTGTCTTAATACCGATGCAAACTCTTTACGTAAAGTGATTAATCTCGAGAAACGAGTACCATGACTCATTTCTAATTCCTGATCTCTATAAAGAATATTCATCGTATTGAAAGTATAAGCCTTAATATCTACTATATTAAGGCTATCTATATCTATAGTCCAAATAGAAATCCCGATATGAGTAGTACCAGGATCTATACCCATAAAGGTAAAACTATTCATTATGCTATTGATCCTTCTGGAGTCAACTGATATAGAGGTCGTGTGTTACCTAAGCTAAAGCTGTAGTTTAAACTACCTATATTAAAAGGTACTGGAAAGAACACACTCAGAAATGTATTAGGCTGTACACCTACTACATCTCCTAAGGTACTATCAAACATACCTGAGCATAATGCCATCTCACTAATGATTGGAGTATTATTAGCTTCAGGCAGTAGCTGAACTACCTGTAGAAAGTCCTGTATCTCTGATGCCGATAATGTAAAACTAACACTACTAGCACTCTTAAGATACTCTCTAGCTACTCGTGAAGGTTGATTATTATTGATTACTGGTGGTGTTGGATATAGGTTACTAATAGTAGGTGTAAAAGGTGTGCTGATTACATTGTTATTAGATATTGTATTTATACTATCCTGAGAGGTTAAAGAGGATGCATTTATCACCTTTAAATAATACAGAAAGTATGCTACATTAGCTATAGTTCTACTAGTCTTTAGAGCGTAGTTAGCTTGCTCTGCTGGTGTCAAGTCATTATTTTGTGGTCTCATAACAAACGGTAGTATGTTATATAGATTTGCATCTGCTGAAGAATGCTGTACCACTTGGGGCTTACCATTTCCAGAATTACCTAATACAAATCTATGACCACCATTTCCTATAGCTATATAGTTGAGTGTGGGTGTAAATGCTTGTCCTGGAGTAAGGAAGGTACTATTAATACTCAATGCTTCATTGATAGTCGTATATTGTTCAAAGAGATATGGTTCTCCTAACAGTAAACTATTATAAAGCTTGACTCCGTAGAATGTTGGTACAATGGCTTCCATCTCTTACTCCTGATAAATGTCAGTTAATTGGCTTTGTTGTACAGCATTCAATGCTTCATAGAGCTGATAACCTATAAACCCTGATTCTCCATATGCATCATATCCTGCAGAGTGTGTAATGTCAGCATATACATTCCCATTAGCATCTACATAGGTAACATTCAGAGTCTGACTATCAACACCAATAATGTTATCTATAATAAAGACAGTAGTCTTTTCTTGGTTAATGATAAACTGTAGATTATAACTAGAAAGAGAAGCTACCATAGATACTAGGTCAGGATTAAAGTTTAGTCCTTTATTAGGATTATAATTAAATCCAGTAGCAGCTTTTACTATTACTTCTAATAACAGTTCAGCCTGAGATATAGTGTAACTGTATATAGGGAGTCCTTTTGAACTCAACCAACTAGCGATAGTCTCAAAGGTAGATGGAAAGTCTACAACTTCATCTACATATAGACGATCTATCATTATTTTGTATTGAGCTTTTCTATCCATATCTCCTATAGAGTTGACATAGATATCTTGTAATTCTACCTGTGCATATACAGCATCACAATAGGTTTGGAATTCAGCTACTGTTGTTAGAGGTGTTATTGGTACCTGACTAGTGATGAGTAGATCGATATCACTATTTGCTAGCGGTAGATTATTACTATCTACGTACTTAGAGAGTGCTGTCTCTGACATATAGTACAATATAGGAGCTCTAGTGACTAGATATGGTGGAACATATGTTAAAGAGATTCCAAGAGCTGTAGCTTCAATATAGACCATATATAGAAATAGATCAGCAGCACTTAAATTATAGGAGTTTTGATCTATTGGATTTGTAAACGCTATAGTCGCAGTATAATATCCATTCACAGCAAAGTATAGCCATGTATTCATAACCAGACTCTCTTTAGTATGTTCTACTAATGGAATATTAGCCTGGATATTAGTCTTTACTATCTTTGTAGGTAGGTTGGTATATGGACTATATTGGAGATTAGTAGTGATATTAGTTTCAAAATCTGATATGTACTTAGCATTATCATTAGTGACATTAGCTTCATATCCTAATACTTCAGATAGCGTATAGTTTACTGTAGGTTCTGTAGGATTAGTTAATGATACCTGTTGTAGAGATGTAATAGGTTCATTAGACGAATCGAATCCTGTATGAGTTAACCTATATGTAACTAGATCTATTCCATTGGGTATGATAAATGTATCTAATAGATTCTGAAAGGTACTCTGAAAGCCTGCATGTTTTTCTATATAGTTAATATTCCTATATAGGTATAACTTGGATTTCAAATCAAACTCAGTGATTAAGGATGCTAGATTTCCATGACTAGCAAGATACATAGATACGTGAAAGCTGTGGGCTTCTGGTGTTTTAGCTCTACGTAGACGTTGATTTAAAAGTACCGGAACTAGCATCGAATACATAATTCCTAGATTAACTACTGTATAGAGACTATCAACAATCTGGAATCCTTTTATATTCCATCTAAACTTAAACTTATCTATCCACTCTTGAAGAGACTGAATAAGACTAACTTCATTACTCTCAACCAACTCAGTACTATACGCTAAAATAGCACCATCTTTAGCAGCTATAGCGGTGTTTATATCACAAGGGTATAATATGCTATTTATAAGAGGTATCTGGTTAGGATATTGTGCAATTAAGTTTAAATAGTATTGACTACCTAATTGATATGCTTGAGCTGTTAGTGGATTTTGACTTAATGTATCTGGAGAGAATTTAATATCTTGAAGTGTGTCTAGAGATTTAATATAGATTACTGTATCGAAAGGCTCTACATATTGACCTGCAAGATTACGATAATACTTCCAGGTTGTCATATCTGTAGGATTATAATAATTAGCTGCAAGTTGTGGATTATTACCTAATTGTAGAGTAATATATTCATTTATTAAATCAGCAGTTTCCTCTGATTTAATGATGAGTGTTTGGATTAGATTAATACATGCCTGCACGTATAACTGATAATAGTTACTTTTCATAGTTACCACCTTCAGGGGAATCCTCAATGGAAAACAAGAGCAGTCTTCGAGAAATTATAGAACAAGTAAATAAGAATAAAAGATACCCAGCTTTACAATTGGTAAAGGATAATCTAGTTGGTGCTGCAGTTATCTCAAAATTAGTGACTAATCAAAGTGGTCGAGATTTTAATATTGACTCAGATCAAAGTTCTAATCAGATAAATACTGCGAGCATCAAGTATTTAGCTCACACTATTCTAGATAACAAACGTGGCTCAGCGAATATGATGGAGCTATTTCCAGATATCGAAATAGCTATTCAGATATTAGTCAGCAGTATCCTATCTCCTAAGGATATGACCAATACCGACCTCATATACAAAGTTAATAATTCATTCTTAAGTAGTGAGATTACAGGTGCTATCATTAATGTAGTCAAAAAAGCTATGGTGTCTGAATATCATATTGTAGAAGATCTTCCTAAGATATTAAGACAGACTCTATTTGAAGCTGGTAGCTATGCCACTCTAGTAATTCCTGAAAACTCATTAGACGAACTCATCAATCGCAGTCAATACATTAGTAAGGAAGCATTAGAAAATACTATCATCAAAAATGGTAACATCAAACCACTATGGATATTAGGTAATTCATTTACACCTACTCCTGAATTAGCAGATAGACCAAATACAGGGATATCTCTTGAAGCTTTTGGATCACCATCTTTTGGATCACCACGAGATGTATATAATCCACAGATAGGATCACAGAGACTAATAGATGGTGTTATGGCCAGTACTGGTCCTAATAAGGAGATCATGTCTGAGATAGTTAAATGGACACAGTATGTAACTGTTACCGATAACTATAATGTTTGTAAGCTACCTAAGATGGTAGAGCATAATTCTAGAATGAAGATCAAACATCGGATAGCTACAGAGAGTCCTCAGTACCCAGGATACAATATAGACGTTCCTGTTAATAGGCGTATAGAAGATCTAGTATATAAAACTACTGCTAATCGCACTATACCTTTCGTAGCTCTTAAGACTAAAGATACAGCTGCTCGTAATCCTATCGGTCGTCCTCTAGTATTAAATATACCATCTGAAGCTATCGTACCTGTATATACTCCAGGAGATGAAACTAATCATATCGGTTACTTCGTTATGATAGATGGCGATGGTCATCCTCTTAATAAGAATTCTTTAGATATGTCTAACATAGACAACATGAATGGTACTACATTCATGAATGCTAATATGAACTCACCAGACTTAAGTAACTTCATTACAAATAAGACTGCCTATAACTTAAATGGTAGTCCTACATCTGGTATGAACTCTAAAGAGCTCACTAGTGTATTTGCTAGTATTATTGAGAATGATTTAATCAATAGACTTCAAAATGGTCTATATAAAACTAAACTAGAGATCAGTAAAGTAGATGAAATATATCGCATCATGTTACAGAGAGCTCTAGCATCACAACAGACTCAATTACTATTTGTACCAGCAGAACAAATGACTTACTTTGCCTATAAGTATCATCCAAATGGTGTAGGTAAGTCTTTAATGGAAGACGTACGTGTACTCAATAGTTTACGTGCTATGACTATGTTCGCTCGAATCATGGCATCTATTAGAAACAGTGTAGGTGTCACAGAAGTACGCATGAAGCTAGATGAAAAGGATCCAGATCCTCAGAAGTCTATGGAAATGACAATGCACGAAATCATGAAGACTCGTCAACAGTTCTTTCCTCTAGGTATTAACTCACCTAGTGACTTAGCTGAATGGGTTCAAAGATCAGGCTTTCAGTTTACATTTGAAGGCCATCCTAAGATTCCAGATATGCATATTGATTTTGAACAGAAAGGATATACTAACGTTAAACCTGATGATGAACTAGATGCAGAATTAAAGAAGAGATCAATACTCGCATTTGGTCTATCACCAGAAACTGTAGATAATGGATTCGCTGCTGAGTTTGCTACTACGGTAGTCGCTAATAATCTACTACTCTCCAAACGAGTAATGCAAATACAACAAGTATTTATGCCTATTCTAACTAATTACATTAGACAATTAGTTAAGAACGATATGATAATCTATAATGAGATTCTCTCTATATTAGATTCTAATCAAAAGTCTATAGCTAAGACCTATACCGAAGATGAAAAGAGTCTAATGACAGAAAATAAATATGAGTTTTATAATCTATTAGTAGACAAGTTTCTAGATCTCTTTGAAGTGTCTCTACCATCTCCTAGTACATCTACTATAGATACACAAATGTCAGCTTTAACTCAATATACTGATGCCTTAGATAAGGCTCTATCTGCATGGATCAGTACAGAAGGTCTAACCTCTAATCTAGTAGGTGTAATAGCTGACGATGTTGATATGCTAAAAGATGTAATCAAATCTTACTATATTCGTAAATGGATGACTGAGAATAATGTACTACCAGAACTCAACGATCTAACACTAGCAGATGAGGACGGTAATCCACGTATTAATCTATTCGATATACAGAAAGACCATATGGAAGGTCTACTCAATACAGCATCTAAATTCATTGAGGAGATGCATAAGGTCAGAGATAAGCTAGATAAGAAAATTGGTGAAACGAGTGATAGTACTCAAGCTGAACTAGGTGAGCCTGATGATACTGCCGTTAGCTCTGATATCGAAGAGGCTGGAGAAGTAGGTGTCGATGATGTAGATCTAGCTGGAGATGGTAGTACTGATGATAATAATCCAGACACTTTAGGAAGTGATACTGAGATTAAGAAAGAGGATGAAGAAAACCTCGATGATATATAAAGAGATGTATATATAAGGTACTATATCCCATCCGGTACTATGCCGGATGGGATATATATGTTTTTTACCAATCAATAGCTGCTGTTAAACATACAGTTTCTAAACCAGATATTTGGCTAGCTGGTATTGTCTGCCCTAACTGTATACATCCCGCTAATGCCGTATTAATAGATGTTACGTCAGATGTAAGAGTATCTAAATTAGTTTGTAAATCTGTTACCTGACTAATAGGTATAGCTTGATTCATAGGAAGTAGACTACCTAAAGCAGAACTTAAGCCTGTTATCTGTGCTATTGCTATTGGAGAAGATGTACTCAGTGTATTATTAAGAGCTGTCTGTAATCCACTAACATTACTAATACCAAGATTTGCAAAGTCATCTTGAAGAGTAGTAAGATCAGCTTGTAAACCATTTACCTGACTAATCGCTATAGCTAAACCTGTAGGTGATAGACTGTTTAATGCAGCCTGTAGCCCTGTTACTTGTGTAATAGGTATATTTTGAGTTAATGGTAAGTATCCAGCTAGTGTTGTTTGTAATCCGTTGATATTAGCTACACCGAGTGTCGATATAGTCGCTGTAATACCATTTAAAGTAGACTGTAGTCCTGTTACTTGTGTAATAGGTATAGATTGATTGATTGGTAAATAATTATTCATTGTAGATAGGGAGGTTGTTAGATAACTCTGTAGACCAGATATTTGACTCATTGGTATGGATTGATTAGCCAACATAAAAGTATCTAATGTGGCTTGGAGTCCTATTACTTGATCAATTGGTATTGATGTGGTGGCTGTTAAATAAGTATTAAGAATAGTTTGTAGATCTGGTATGTTCGCTATAGTTAATGGTACTATGGAGTTTTCTATATTAGTTAATGTTTCTTGTAAGTTCACTACCTGACTAATAGGTATAGTGCCAGTGGTATTTAGTTTACCATTAAGAGCTTCTTGAGTAGCTATGCTAATAGGTAGATTGGCAGGTGGTATATTAGCTACATTACCAAGACCTATTGATTGTGGTGTGACTGGAGCTAATAGTCCTAAGATACTACTAATAGCTGTTAGAGTACTATTTCCTGAACTATCTGTAACTAATAAGTTATAGGTAGTATCAAGAACTACTTCTGGTGTTATTGGTAACTGACTGAGTAAAACTGAAGTAATAGCCATATCAGACTCCTGGTTGAATAAGTACTGCCTGGTCTCCATTTATGACCAAAATCTCTGAGACATTCACTAATAATAATTGAAATAAGCTATCAATACTACTCGTTCCACTAATCACATACCCTACAGGTTTTATATTACCTTGAGGTGCTCTATAAAACTCAGGACCTATCATACCAGTAACGACATAAGAAACTTTGTCATTAAAGTTCAATGATAGGGCTATAGACTCTCCATTGATTATACTATTTGTTGCTAACTCATTATTGAGACCTGGAGTATCTTCAAAGTGTGGGTTAGATAAACACGAAATAGTATCTGGTTGTAGATATATACTCACATTCAGATTATGAAAAGCACTCGTAGTGAACATCTGTAGATTATAATTCAGATCTTGAGGATTAGATAAAAACCTCATATCCCAATCTTCAGTAGTAAGATCTAATTGTAACTTCTCATTTAGGAATATGGTCATTTGTTCTAGTAACATATCGTATTGTGTACCAGTACTCATAATCTTTCCTTTAGATATAATGTTAGTAGAATAATCATACGATAACTTTAAGGAAAAACTAACCAGACTTAAAATAGTGACTACTAGCACTGGCTAGTAGTCACTATGTCTCATTACCTATATATTTGTACTTAGGCTACTAATGTCGTTATGATTAGAACGTTAGAAATAGCACTCACAGATGCATTTAGACTATTCGATAATGAAACCTGAATATCGTACTGAGTATCAGCAGTAAGACTAGACAGTAGTTGAGTAAGAGTATTACTTCCAGCATAACTCACTGTAGCGTATGTCTGCCACGCTGTAGCAGTACTTAATCTATACTGAATATCTATACTACTACCAGTGAGAGACACACCAGCAGCCGGGAATAGATTGATCGTGATACTAATAACTGTATCAGAACTAGCTGATCCAGATATTACTGCCTCTGTAGCATTTAAAGGTTTGTACCCTAACGATTCATTAGCTTGAGCTAGTAGGTCGTATGTAACATATACCTGTGGAGCAGTTTGACCACTAATAACATTTGCTATGTCAGTAGCACCTATAGGGAGTAAGTTAGCTACATTACCTAGTCCTACACTAGCTGCTGTATCTTGATGTGGGTTATTATAATTGATTAAGTGTGCTAGAAATGTTGTTTTCTGAGTAGCTGTTAATGATCCTGTATTAGGAAGAGAAGCTAAAGCATCTCCTAATAAGTTATAGGTAACATAGGCTTCTAGACTAGTATCGTTAGCTTGTATATTAGCTTCTGTTAAGACTGGTAGATTGACTACATTACCTAACCCTACCTGAGATGCTGTAGTTTGGTGTGGATTATTGTAGTTAGTTAAATGCTGTAAGAATTCTGTACGTAATAATGGAGGTAATACGATATTCAAAGACTGTACAGCTTGAGACAATAAGTTATAAGTCAGATATGTTTGACCAAATACTCCATTCTGAATATCGGTTAAAGTAGTTGGTGGATAGTTAGCTACATTACTAAGATCATTAAAGCCAAGAGCTTCTACAGCAGCTTGTAGAATGTCGTAAGTTATATACTTATTTCCAAAGTTATTTGCTGTAAGATCACTCTGAGTAAGAGTAGGTAGATTGACTACATTACCTAATCCTACTTGTTCGGCAGTTGTTCTGTGTGGGTTATTATAGTTGACTATATGCAATAGTAATGATTGCTGTTGTGATGGAGATAACAATACCCCTAAGGATTGAATAGCCTGTGCTAGTAGATCGTACGTAACATATGTATCTGTAAAGTTAGCATTCTGTATATCGGAAAGACTCACTACAGATAGATTAGCTACATTACTCAGTTGGCTTTGAGCATATTGATATATAGCACTTAAAGGTGCTAGCTGTAAGACACCATTATTACTGACTAATGTAAATTCATTACCGGTGAGGCTAGCTGCAGTTTGTTCTGGAAGATCAGATATTCTTGTAAGAATTAATTCCATGATAAAGAGTCCTTAGTCGGTGTGAATAACTAAAACATTACCATTTTGATCGGTAATAAGCTGATTATCTATCTTACTGCCGAGCACCCAAACATCATTACCATAATTTCCATATGGTGGACATTGATTAGGATAGGATAATGAATATTGAGCATATGCCTGTTGACCAATCTTAAAGTCAGCTTTATATACATTCTTTATTAAGCTGGCGTCCTGACTAATAACACCACCAAAGCTCACTGTAACTGGAAGAGAGTAGTATCCTGTATTGAGTGTAGCAGTCTCACTATTGTAATCTCCACTTACATCCTGCACACTAAAAGGTGATAAACTGAAATGTTGATCCAACTGACAATAGATGCGTATGCGTAATAGATTATTAGCATCTTTTGCATAGAACTCATAAGCACATCGACTATTTTGATCATTAGGTATTTGTTGTATTAGGTAATTAGCAGGATTATGATTAGTTCCCATTTGCTTATTAAAAGCTGTAAATACCAGATTAGAAAAATAAGCTGGTGTAAAGTAGTATAATAGTGAGGATGGTGCTGTGGCCATTATTGAATCCTCTAGGAAGACTGTACAAATCATATTATACCTCAAGGCCTAGATAGCCTTGAGGTATATGAGTAGCTATATTTTTAAGCTTGAAACTGGGGCATTAACTTTAAGATTTCTTCAGCAGATAAACAACTACCTGGTGTCTCTTTTACACTATCACTGTAGTCATATAGAGCTTTCCAGCAGCTAGCTTTCCATTGAATGAAATTCTCTGCTTCTTCTCTGTAAGGATTCTCTACAGCAGCATAACTACATAGTGAAAGTTCATTATCATATCCAAGTTTAGTAGCTTCGTCATAGATAGTCCTCTTAATAGCTCTTTCACATACAGCTATAGTCTGTTCATAGAGTCGATTATCTAACTCATCTAAATCAACTTCTACAGGTACTTTATGTTTCAGTACTCCTTCACCTTCCCATCTATACATAGTCTGTATATTTGCCATTACTCAATCTCCTGTAATGTAAAATCATCTACCACATAATCTAGGAAATTTTCATGATCCTCTATCTTTAGTGTGTATTTTCTATTATCAAACTCTTCTACGAGTTCATCGAATATATCTAGCTCACCATACTGAATAACAGACTCTCCATAATTCCAGACTACTTCACCAGCTACTCTATTAGTAATTTTAGCGGTGAGTAACAGGAACAATACAGAAGTAGTGAGAGCTACAATATCTGCTGTGGTATTCATAAGAGGTTGAGTAATAACTAGAGATAGTTTTTCATCATCACAAACAAACTGCTGATACGCTATTTCTGGTACTTCACTGAATCTATTAATCCACATGTTATCCATAGTCGTTAAGCCAGGTATAGGCATGTAGAATGGAATATGGTGAGTAAGATAGAGGGGGTAATATACACCAAACTTTATCTGATTCAGGACAGTCTGATATTGATCTACATACTTAAGACCAATGCGTGGATACGCCTTTTCAAAAGGTATATCATTATCCTTAATAGTCTCATCGTCTTCTTTTAGTCTTTCATATTCCTTTTGGATTTCATCCTGTATATCTGTAGCTAATATCTTAAAGTCTAATACAGGACTAAACATATTAAAAGAGTTAAACTTAAGGTTTCTAATAACTTCTCCTGGAGTACGTCCCATATATCCAAGAATCTTATCATTAACTAATCTACCTTTAATTCCTCTAAGAATATCAGGAGGAACATCTGTAGGTTTTTGATTACCAGACTGCCATAGTTGTTTCTCAATAAACTCATTGATATCATCATCGGATATATTAGAGAGTTTAGCATTCCGTATGTCTTCAGGTAGACCTGAGATATTATTACACCCTCTAACATAAAAGAGCATCCAATTCACCGCTATCTTAAACATATTTGGTGTAAACAGTAATGGGATTTTATTACCTTCAGTATCCCATCTATATTGAACTCCTATCTTTCTTTTAGCTGCTATTACACCATTATGAAATACAGAAGTACCTGTGTTATATACATCCCATGCAGTCTCACGATAGCTTGTCATTGTGCTAAATCTCCAAGTAGTACCTTTTTCCATATTTTAACAGATTTATTACTGAATCGCTCAAGACTACGCTTATTGAGATATACATTTATTCGTTGAAATGTATAAGCTCTCCATAAAGCTGCTAACATACTACGATGACTAGTTGGATTACATCTACCAATCCAACTTATCCATGGTATCTCTTTAGTACCTACTATAGGAGTACCTGTTGATAGAGTATCACATGAGACTAAGTTAAATGTCTCACTGAGAGATGCTTGCATACCTATATCAACTTCTTTAATAGCCTCTAGAAACTGTTTATGCTCTGTCCACTCTACTAATTTTACTTCATGTTTATTAGACGGATGGAGTTTTATGAGATGTAGTATGTTCAGATAAATAGCTAACCCACTTACATCTGCTGTATTGATGTTAATATAGAAGATTAGTTTCTTATTTAATAATTCTGCAAACTTCAGTGCTGCTAAGGCCTGAGCAAAGTGATTCTTTAGTACTCGGGCTGCTCCAAAAGAACTAATGCGTATAACGTTTTTATCCTTCTTAATAGGTTTCTTAATACTAATATCTATTGGATACATATTGGGTAGATATAGTACCTTATGGGATCCTGCTTTATAACAACCTACAATTACATTATACAGATCTATCCCATTAAAAGCTACATACACATTCGGTATTTCTATATACTTATAAAACCAATTAGAAAAGATACCTTCTTGTGCAATAAAAGCTGCGTCTGAATGTATACGTAGAATAAAGATAGTATACATATGCGCTTTCTGTAGAGCTCTAATTCGTTCTGGTTTTATCCATAACCCGTCCATGAATACAAACTTAGGCTTATGCTCACTAATAGCATTCTCTATTTCTTCAGGTTGTTGTACTAATGCATACGCAATATCTAATTCTTTAATATCTCTTAGACAGTCATAGGTTGCGCTAGCTGCATGTGTCAATCCATTATGATTGGCAATTCCATTAGCTGCGGCCTTATTATTAAATCTAGCTATCATCAGAACTTTAATTGTCATTGTTTTATCTCCGTGTTTCAATACTACATAATAGATCATCTGGCACTATTGGCCAGATGATCTATTTTAATAAGATATCGAGCTCTATACGATGCCAGATATAATTGAAAATTTATTAATAAGTGTATGGATTCCAAAAACCATACTGTTCCCAGTAGTTATCCAATTCTTCAGTAATACCACTATAGAGGTGCTGCCACTCATTGATCATTGCAGCATCTTCAGGATCGAAATCAAACGCTGCATCAATACCTGTGAGAGATCCTTGATATTGTTTCCACCAATTTACTACAGCATCTATTTCAGCTGGTGTGCTTTGTGGTCCATTATTAAAATCATTCCAACTGAGATTATTGGTAAAGTACTGAATGTTAAACATACCAATCCAGGATCCACCATTAGACCCAGGCACATACACATAAGGAGCTGGTAATCCATTGGTATTAGGATCGCCTGTAGTGTCTAATACCCACGCAATAGATACTCCAGGAGGTGTTGATATGTTCAGTGAATCTAAGTTAGTAAATAAGTAAAACCTACTACCTACTCCATTATTTATATCACTAAGACCAGGTAATTTATAAATATTTTGTCCAACATCATCAGTAATGAAGAACTGACAATACTGAATATTAGTAGAATCTCTAAGTAAATATATTGTGTTTGCTACCAGAGTAGATGGTAACGATAATACTTTAGCAAAGTTTAATTGCCCGGCCATTTTTCTAATCCTTCAAGTTGTGAGAATTATCAATAGATGGGTTATCTTTAGAAATCAATATCTTTTTCTTAAAGATAAAAGAATACCATTTCTTAAAGTGATAACTCCGCTTAATTTTCTGTATTCTAGTATATATCCAACTAAGAGGATAGCTACCATTCATTTGATTAGTGAACTCTATATAGACCATCATTCTATCCTTAAACTCAGATGAACCAACCTCTGAATCTAATGGGAATTCATAAAAGTCAGTATAGAGAAAGTAAAATCTCGCATGTCTATAACTATTGTAATCTACTACAGGCAACAGATGTTCAAATGCTACTATGTTCTTACAAACCTCATCAAAACTATAAGTCTTTCTATTCATTATAAGGCCCTTTGTCAATAGCATTACCTTTATTAACTATTAAGGTAACATAGGTGGAGGATCTATATATTCCATTCAGTAATCCGACATTCATCATCTGCACCATAGTTTGTGTGTGTATGATAACTCCTGTTACGGTCTTTAATATATTGCCACTCAGATAGATAAACTTAGCAGGCATTCCTGGATATAGTAGATCAGGATTAGAGTTTAACCATAAAACAGTAATAATGTCGGTATACGTTCTACTGATGGTAGAATATTGGACAAATGGATTATCGGATATCTCATCATCAGGAACAGGTCCATAGTTTAAACCATTAGCCATTTCTTTATTACTGACTTCGTAGTTTAATCTAGAGCGAGCTCCTATAGGTCCTGTCTTATTGAGTATTACAGGCTTTAGTAGATATGCACTAGCTGACGACATACGAAATCCATTACCATTATCCATAATCTTTGAATGACCATCACTCACGTATTGCTTTTCACTGATACAGACTATCTTTATAGTATTATTCTCTATCTTAAAAGTCTTTTCAGCATCAGGAAAGTGTTGAGGTGGTACTATATAAAGGATAGCCTTATTGGTCTTCTTAGCATAGATAGTAGTATTGTAAAGAGGATATATAAACCAGGTATTATTCTGATTATATCTTTGTAAATACATACCAATACCAGAATTATATACACCTTTACGCTTTTCCTGTAGATACGTAGGTATATTAATAATTGGAGTACCGTCTGGTATTACAGTCATAGGCTGTAGTACATTGTTATCTGGAGGAGTAATATCAATAGCATCTATACTAGGCTTACCATTTACTTTTACCTGCATAGAGTTACTACCTACAGTGTGATATAGTATCTTCTCATACGTAGTATTCTTAAAGGTACCACCAGTGTAAAGAATACGAAGAGCTTCTAGACTGAGATCTAATAACTGGCATTTAACCAGCACAGTACCTGCTAGGTTTAAGGCCTGTACATCAAAACGCTCATCTCTTTCAATAGCATTTAAAGCTTCGTTATCCTTTTCTAGATAAACCATTTTATACTTAGTCTTAACTATTGTACCACCAGTAATGGATTTATTGGTAAACGTTCTAGGAGTCTGAGTGATAGTGATATAACAGTTTTCTTTAAATGGAAAGAAATACTTAATGAAATCACCTCTACCTAATACAAACTCTATATGTGCATGATCACCAATATTATTCTGATAGTCTCGTATCAAATCAAAGTTGATAATCTTAATTACATCTAGATTAAAGTTTGCATTATGGATTCTAGCTGTCCATTTATAGAAGTATAAATTATCACTATTATTGATGATACCGTTGATATCTTTCCATAGAGGTGTGTGGCGTATACTTAGGATTGCCATTTTCTAAGTCCTAGTGGTTTTCTAGCTGTTTTGTCTTTAAAGAAGTCAGCCATAGAGTGCCTGACCATGACTTCTTTTTCTGGTTCTTCTTCTGCTGGTCTATCAGAGCTCTTTAGATTC
>JAEHJW020001315.1_pt1 | contig 22755 bp, 27 predicted proteins | sample 9271431 | NCBI WGS metagenome assembly JAEHJW02 | reverse complement strand
CCAGCCCGGCGCTCAACACGGTGAACCTCTCCGTCAGCGCCGACGGCACGACGGAGCAGGGCATCAACCTCAAGGTGAACGGCAACCTCGCCATCGACAGCGGCAACACCCAGGCCATCGACGCTGGTGGCGCGATCCCGGCCAACGCCAACAGCATCCTCTACGTCCAGGCGACGGGGAACGTGCAGGTGAACGCCGGCACGGGGGCCAACAACTACGGCGGCATCGCGGTCCCCAATACGACCGATAGGCTCTTCCAGTTCCCGGGCCTGGTGTACCTGCAGGCGGGCAGCGGGACGGCGAACAGCCTGACGGTAGGCACTACGGCGGCGCCGGTGGTCATTGCCAACGCCTTCGCTCCCAGCGCCCAGGTGGGCCGGGAAGGGGTCTTCCTCATCGCCCCGACCATCAACTACTACGCCAACAGCCTCTACACCAACGGCAACGCCGGCGTGGTCTTCGCCGCGCCGGACAACGGCCTGGGCTTCCCCAACGCCATCATCAACGGGAATAGCAGCAACACCTACGTGACGGACGGCATGCCCACGGTGTACTTCATGCGCTCGGTGCCCACGGCGGCCTATGGCGAGGAGCTCCTGCCCTCGGACGTCTTCACCAACGAGAACGGCCAACTGCAGGAGATGCAGACCTTCCTCAACCTCTACTGAGGCGGTTCAGTAGCATGTGACGGCTTCATTCTTGAAGTCATCTTGAACGGGCGGGAGAATACCCCGCCCGTTTTTTATAAGGGTCGATCTTTACTGTGAAAGACATTGGTTGTGGAAAAAAGACCCCCTACCCCCATAGAAATACATGTTGGTACGTTATAGGCGATGCGATCTCAAGACGAAATCAAGTGCGGCGCGAAGATACAACAACTGACAGACGACCAAAACAGCCTGGATTCCAAAACGGAAAACGGCCTGTTTACTGTGGGTGCTCAAAGGCAACAATTTGGGGTACGGGTTGGTCGCCCGTGTCACATTAATGTGCGGAGTCAGATCTCCAAAAAAATATCGCGACCTCATTCAGATATCGCGCCGCGATCAAATTGTCTTTCATTATTCGGGGTGCTGGGAAGAGGCAGGATGACCATTAATGTGAAAGAAATCCGTGGAATGGGCACGGCAATCCCTGGCCATCGGGTGGACATATTGGGATCGGCGTGACGCTCTACGCTGGTTGATGCTGCGGCAGGAAGCCGAATTTGATCAGTTTCTTGATCCAGCGAGAAGCATTGCGCTGCACACTCAGTGCCTCATAGTCCGTATCGGCATCCCGGTAGCACTTGCCGTGTGAGAGCACGAAGTAGATGATGCGCAGCATTTTGTGGGCCAGGGCGATGATGGAGCGCTTGTGCCCCCTACGGACGACCAGACTCTGGAACTTGGAGCGCAGGGCGCAGTGGGTACGCGACTGGCGTCGTGGGCGCATTCGCAGAGGATCCGACGGACATAAATAGCAACAAAGAAGGGCTGGCCCAGGTGGCGTACCGTCACCCCGCCGAGATCGAGCGGATTGCGGAATGGGAAAAGCTGGTCTGTCAGGCATCCAAGCGGGGATTTTCGACCTTCATGTGTGATGCCGATGGCCGCGTAGACAGGCGCGCCATTTTCGCGGACCTGAATATTCATGCGCGGGTGGCCTGGGCCACTGGCGATAACGGCACATTGGATTTGTTTGATCTGGAAGATTTGGAGTTGCCGGTCTGCGCATCGGCTTACGGGCTTTGCGGATAGTCTGAAAAAACTACGTCACCAAAGGATCTCTACGAATCTCCTCCGCTTTCGCGGAATTCGCCCGGATACACTCCGGGCTTTTTTTGTGGCAAGTCCTGCGGCCAGACATGGCGGCGGTGAGCTTGCCGGTTGCAAGACCTTGGACGGCTGCAAGCCCGCTCGATATGAGTCACGCTTCGGAAGGTCTGCGGCACCAAGAGGTGGAAGAGTTCTTGAAAAAAAGTGGGGTGGTTCCATGAAACGGATCAACAGATGGTTCTCGCGGGACTTTTGGGGTGAGATGGCGATCATTGGTGATATCGTAACGATAAAACCTGATGCAAGGTTTAAGAAAGGTTTTAGACTGTTTATCTTTGTGTATTTACTGGCCCTTTACGCTACTGAGGTTTATGGGTTTTACTATATACTGTATCGCACGGCGCAACTTGTATCATTTAGTTTCCTGTATTGGGGTTTTGCGATTTTTATCTTTGCTCTTATGTGCCAACAAAAAGAGCCTAGCTGAATAATATTCAGGGGAATAAATCCCCCATACCACCAAAAGAAATATGGAAAATGCCATCGTGTATAACAGGATAACATGATGAGATTTGAGGAAATAAATATATACGACCGCGAGAGTAATGAATGATACCCAATAGCACACATCAAATATTGATGTCATTGTTTTGAATGTTGATTCCGAAATTGTCAATATGAATGTTGAGTCAACATATCTGATCTTTCTATTGGCCTTGATCCTCAAAGCGATCATACGTAATGGTGACGGCAATCTTGTCAACGCCTTGATCTCATCCGCTGAATACATTTGGCGAAATAGAATCTCAAATTGATATTCAATCAAAAGATTCTTGCAAGCATCATTTTTTCTATCAACTGTAGCATTGACTCCAGGATGTCTACTTGTGTTTTTTTGATGTTGATTTTTTGGACGCCCGTTTTATTCCATCGGCTGTAGATCACAAGCGCGCCTGTTGCCAGGCTTATGAAGCCTCCAACCCATCTGATAATCGTCGAATGCAGTAATGCAGAAAGCATAGTGCTCCGAATCTACCACCACTCGAAACCCGGCACCAGTCATGTTGAATATGGCAGGCCAATTAATGCCCCTCTTGCCGGCTGCAAGCCTTGCCGTCCGCAAGCCTTGCCGTCCGCAGGACTGCCGGCTGCAAGTCCCGTGCGCAGGAGTGCGGCACCAAGGGATTGAGGATTGTGAAAAACTGGAAAAGGAGAAAATCATGTCTCGTCATTTTGTGCGTGGGATGCTGTTTGTTGCTGCTGCCCTGGGTTTGGCCGGATGCGCTACGCATGAAGGACCGCCTACCAAAGCCGTGAAGCTGGCCTATGTCGAAACGCTGTCTGGTCATGAACACCTGCATTGGCCCAAGCATCATCACAATCTGGTGTATGCCGCCCTGGAACATACCCACGTCGAGAAGTGCAGTCCGACCCGTAAACCCGATGTGTGGGCGTGCTCGGTGTATTTCGAGACGCCTAGTCATAAAAAACATCATCAGCGAGTGATTGATCTGATGAAGGAGGGCACACAATGGTCGCTCTATCGCCATTGAACCAACAGGATCGCCTGAATTACTGGCGCGGCCTCACGCGACGGAATTGCCCCGATCCCCGTCTGTATCCGGGTATGGTGGACGAATTGCAGGTGGCCCTTCGGGATGCCTTGTGTCTGATCCATTCCTTGCAGACTCCCCCGACGCCTCCCCCGACGCCTCCCCCGACGCCTTCCCTGCATTGGCGCGGGGAATGGATCGGAAAATGTTGAGCGGGTGGATGGCGCGCGGTCGCGCCTGGTTTTCGCGCATCCAGTCGCGCAAGAAACGGGGTCACCGCCGGCGTCAGGATGCGGCTGAACGTCGCGCCGTCACCATTTCCGAAATCGTGGGCCAGGACGCGCAGGAAACCTTTGCGCGACGCATCGCGTATTTACGCAAGCTCGATCCCCTGGTATTTGAGGAAATGGTACTCGACGCCTTTCAGAAAAAAGGGTGGATCGTGCAACGCAATACGCACTATACCGGCGATGGCGGCATCGACGGACGCATTTTTCGGGACGGTAACTGGTGTGGCATTCAATGCAAACGTTATAAGGGCGCTATTCAGACGTCGCACGTTCAAAAATTTGCCGAAGACCTGCGTAATGAAAAATTGAATCAGGGTTTTTTCGTACATACCGGGCGAACACCCGGAAGCGTGCAGCGACGGCCTGAAACCATAAAACTCATTTCCGGGCAGAAACTGATTCAGTTATTGGAAGGGGAGTAAAAATGATGAACGAGAAGTTGCAACCTGGACTCATTATCACATACCCGGAAGCATTCCCAATCACGGGGTCATTACGCGATATATTCACAAAGCGCCTCCAAGTTCTTTTTGATGTATATGCTGGCGCATGGGTTTTTCGGGAGAAGACATTGCCCGAAAAATTATTTCAATTACGCGGTGAAATGCAGGAAAGCATCGGGTATCCGCCAGTAATGCCGCATACGCCAGGAAAAGCAAGACGGCGAGTGCGGCCTTCGACTCCGGCATGTCCGTCGATTGCACAGGATTCTGATGATGCAGAATGTATCGAGGATGTTTTCTCGCCTGAAGAACTACTTGTCTGGGGAGGGTTGCAAAATCTATCGATATACGAGTTGCCGCTCACCGTTTGCGATGCTGGAATGGATATGGCGAGCCGCGTTTTGGGAATCTCATTGCAATATAATGAGCCATTAATGCCCATACCACAGATAGAAGATTGGACAGCACCGGTAGCGTCTTTATCGGTAAGAGATTTGACAGCACTGACACTCCCTTTACAGAAGGAGGATTTGACAGCACCGACGCAGCCTGTACAGAAGGAGGATTTGACAGCACCGACACCCCCTTTACAGAAGGAAGATTTGCAAGAGTTTTTTTTGGTCAGCAACCGAGACAACACCCAAACCATCTGAAATGGACGGTGAAATTCCATCTTTTGTAAGTTCGATGTGCCCGGTATCATCACCGAAACGCATCAGCATGTTGACGAAAGACTGGAGCCATGAAGATCGTAAAACATTAACCCATTCCATCAAACATCATATCGAGGTAGCCGCGTTAGGAGCATTTGTGATCGGTTTGCTATTCGGTATCCTGATAGATACCACCAACGCCTATTCAGCCCGTTACAATGAAAGGCCGGATCAATCGGTACCGCAAGCCGAAAGTACGCATCCGATCCATCAAAACGGTTCGCAGTTAGGTCACGGAACGCAACATCCCGTTACCTCATCGCAATCCTGACTTGGTGCGTAATGTTTCAAGAATGCAAAGGAGTCTTTTGTGAACAGGAAAACGAACCAACCAGCATCGACCAACCTTCCAGAAAAAACCAGCAAACTTTCCGTGGAGATTTTCCGGTTGATGCGCGAAGGGGACGTGGACAGCAGGAATAAAGCGCAGGAGTTGCTCAGATCAGCGATGACGAACTCATTATCGCCAGCAACTCGTAACAATTCTGGAGGAAAATAATGGCAAACCTTCAACATATTGCTGACCGCATCTTTCAGCACGTCGATGTCGGGCGGCTGCCCGCCGGTTATTCTCTCGTCATGGGCGCGCTGATCGACGCCTATGACGAGGACCCGGATTTTCACGCATGGGTGGACAGCGTGACGGGCAGCGCGATCGAGAAGCTCATCGCCTGCATGGTGCGTGCTGGAAAATGGGATGATCCGGCGTGGTTGCGGGAGTACGTGCGGGAAGCATCACTCAAGGAGAATGCGGCATGACTTTCATATTAATTTCAGTTGTTCTTGTAGCGATAATTGCTTGGGGTTCGTATCTTTTTTTTCGACTACAAAAATTAGCCAAGTGTAGCTACACACAAATGTCCAATCCTGATGCACTGGATTACATCCTGAAACGGATGATATATACCGTTGAAAAAGATGGAGACTGGAATCGGTTAGAGGTTATGCGTGGTGACGTGCGGAGAGCATTGCGCGATTTGGACCGTCTTCGCCATGACACTTCCAATTATTCATTGAGACAGTCGAAACGATCTCATGAAACGTTTAAGGAGAGTGCGACATGAACATCCCTTATATGATCGGGCGTCGCATAACGGTTCAAACGCCAGTTAGCGGCCTGTCGGTTGCAAGTCAACATACAACGTCAAACTTACGCGCAGAAGATAGCGGCAGAACATCACTACAGACTATTGGCTGGAGCATTGCCACGTTTGGAGCCGGAGCGGTTCTGGGATGGACTGCTTTTGGCAATATCCGGCGAAGGAATGGACCATGAAATACCAATGCTTTGATAGTGGTGCGTTGTTTATCCCGTCTTGCGAACGATGGGAAAGCGAAGCGGCGAATAGCGTCAACCACCCTCCCCTAAGCCGTTAAGGCTATAAGCGGAGTGGTTCACGGTTAAAGAACATGAATAAGCAGCATATACAAGCTGAACAATTCCGCCAGAGCACCCAACACCAGGATCGCCAAAACGTGCGCCAGGTCGTCGAACAGCCGCGAAAAACTGATCCGGAATGTTATGATTTGCCAAAAGTCATCCGCCGCCGAAAAAAATAGCGACAGGATGACCAGAACAGGAATGCCGAACACCACTAATAGCCAAAGCATATAGATTACCTCCGTCACCTTCGGTTTATGGTAACAGGATTCGGCGAAGTCCGCTGAACCGTCAGATGCCTCAAAGCAGGTCCATCTGCCTATTCTGCTCACCGAGCTGTTGCAACATCCTATTCCCAGTTGTATTTTTCACCGGTATTCGCGCGCCTTGTTGTGCAGTCTGCTGGTTGTTGGCTGGCAATGCAGATTGCCGGCTGTAACCCTGCCGGGAGCAACCCTGCCGGAAGCACCCCTGCGGGAGCATAGACTCCTGCGGGGACCCAACCCCCTGCGGGGGCGCAGTCCCCTGCCGGGTGCAGCCCTGCCGGATACCCTCGGCAAGAATTTCCCGGCGATCCCAACGACGACAGAGCATGACCAGCGAGGATTCCACCATGCGCTCGGCCCAACGCCTTCCGTGGTAATCGTTGGGTTGCATCGTCAAAAAATGTCGATACCAGAGCGCCACCGCTTCCACGACTTCCGCAAAAGGCGCCTGTGGTCCGGGACAGGGCAATGTCGTCAATGCAGCTCCAGGGAAATTTGCGGACTGGTTTTTTGTTGCATCCGCAGACAACCCATCCGCACGAATGCGTCCTGTATATCGACCTTTTCCAGCAGCCCATCCTTCCAGAACATTTGCCGGACTGGACGACCGCCCTGCACTGTGGCGCGAGGCACGTCTTTGACCACGGCGAAGGGCCAGCCTTTCTCCGTGGGCGTCCAGGCCAGAGTCTCCTTGGGCGTATGCGTCTGATAGCCCAGATCGGCCAGCAGCCGGTTGACGGCGGCGGGATCTTCCTTGCCGTCCCGACGCAGAATGCCGAAACGTCGGGCAAGATCCGTGGGCCGTAATTCGGCGCAATGATGGGGTGACTCCAGAGCCAAGGCCTGGGGAGCCAGTAGCGAACGAAGCTGCACCCCCATCATCTCCATCTGCCCCACGGCCCCCAAAAACGCTTGATTTTTGTCCATACCGGGACTGAACTGGTTGAGTTCGATGAGCAACTTGAACTCGGCCAGCACCGTTTCGTGGGGCAGGCCGTTCAGATACCGCTCGCTCAAGGTCTGTATTTTTTTTGGAGTAGGGACCACCGGCACGGAATCCGCCCGCAGCCGCCGATACTCCTTCTCGCAGGCGATGAAGTATTGCCGCGCCTCCTTGCCTCTGGGCGTGCGCTCGATCATGGCCAGCTCTTTTGCCATGTCGAGGGTAAGGTGGTAGTCCTTGGCAGGACGACCGCCTTGAGGGTTTCGTCCAAATTCGGACGAAACTATAAAGTCTTGATTTTCAATAAACCCAAATAGTGCGATACGTTCCTGTATCCAAGCGCGAAACACCTTTCCAACGCCAAGGAAAACGTGCAGGTCGCGGGCATTGACGGTAGCTTCCCCTTCGGCATTGCGCTGAACGGGGATGAGATGCGTGGTATCGGACATGGGAGGTCTCCTGTGATTAGTGTTCCCATACCCTTGGTGCCGCAAACAAAAATTCTGAATATTACCGACCCGTTCAGGATATTCAGTACAGGCTACCTTCACGGTGGTTATTGGATGGGTGTAATGACTGGATCGCAACCCTTAACCCTGCCCGCAAGCACACCATGTGTGGGTTGCGGACAGAAATCATTGCTCTACTTACCCTGCAATCTGGCGAGACGTGCCTGAAGTTTTGTCACCTGCGATTTTATGCGCGCCACCTTGGCCAGTCGCAGCGTTTCGCTCTTGGAGAGCAAGATGGTTTCCAGACGTTCCAGACGTGCAATGCGAGACTGGATATGGGTGATCCGTTTCTGCTTGACGACTTGCGCATGGGTTGCCGTTGCCGTTTTGGCGATGCTTGAAGATGTGGTGGCGGTTGTGGATGCCATCGCCAAGGGCGCGACGAGCAAAAGAGCGATAACGGGAATCACGGAAAGACGACGGTTCATTTTTGAAACTCCTTGTAATGTATGGTGACACAGCATGAATGAAGGTAGCACGATTTTGACGATAGGCCATGTGTATGTAGACTTAGGGAGTAAGACTGCGGATAGGATGGCGCGGTGGGGACACCAGTGTATCCCGGTAGATGTGGCGGCTTGTTGGCTGGCGACGCGTAGTATCCCGGCTGTGGCGATTACTATTGTTGCCGGTTATCGCTCGACTGACCGCATCACCGTCCACGTTCACCATCGCCTATTATTCAGATCGTCGAGTTGTTTCTGGTATTCATCTCGAAATACCAGAAACACGGCTCCGGCCATGAACAGTACCGGCATGGTGAATACCATCCCATACCCCAAAAATTTCAGCCAGTTCCAATGAAAAGGCACTCGATTACAGGCGTCAAACATCCACACGCCAAAAGCGGTGATTGAAGCCAGTCCACCTAGAACCACCAGGATAACCCCAAACATGATGGCCGTACTGGAACAGACGATCATGATGGTTTGGCGCAGGGCGCGGGCTTTCAGATGCTGTTTCATGGCTGTTGTGGCGTGCAAACATAACCCGCAGGGCAGGGCGGATTGTTGGCGGGCGGCGCGTAGTAGCCGGGTTGCGGTTGCTGGTATTGTGGCTGGCTTCCGTTATGCCCCACGGCATACCCGGCCAGTCCGCCCACCCCCGCACCGATGGCCGCACCCGCCAAAGGTGCTCCGGTCTGGTTGCCGATGACAGCACCGGCCAAGGCACCCAGGAGCGCCCCGCCGCCCGTATCCGCCGTGGTGCCGTTGCTGGCGTAGGGATTGTTGGCACACCCGGCCAGGGCCAGTGTGCCGACAAGAAGGAAAGCCTGAATTTTACGCATGACGGTTCTCCTAATCGGTTCTCTTGTGAATGGTGGTGCTCACACAATTTTCCTGGGTACCCAGGGCAGATTCAAGGTATTCCGCAATGGCGGCGTCCCGCGTTTTACCCATGACAAGCGATGTTCGCATCGATGTTCCCACATCAATAACGCAAAGACGGGGGGTGTCGGGAAACTCACGCACTAAGTTTTGCAACCATCCATTCACGGACATTCCAGTATTTTTCATACGTCACCTATCCATCTGACTATTACGCGACGACCGATTTCTCGCTCTATGGTACAACGTCCTTCACTGGCCAGAAAACGCAAAGCATCAGCATACACGGAGATCGAACAGCTATCCGTTCCGCAGCCTTGCTGGACCAATTCTTGAACAAGGTCAATTAAATGTTCCCTATCCATTTTGCTTTCCGGCATTTTTCCTTCCAGTGTTTTTATTTCTGTTTTTTTAACTCGCCTTGCGCAAATCCCGCAGGACAAACTCATGCCAGAGACGGGTCAATTCCTCTCCCAGACTTTTGACATCCGGGTCCAGCCCGTCTTCATCTCGTTCGGCCATCATCGCCTGCATTTCCTTGATCTTCTCGATCTTTTTGCGTAACGCCAGATCCTTCATGGCCGATCCATCCGGATAGCGTTGCGCCAGAATCTCCAGACTCTCCATGTAACCGATCTTGCCCGTCAGATACAGGCGTAGCTGTCGATCCTTCGGAGTGGTGGTATAGGCCCATAACTCGGCGGGTGGTGCCATGATGTAACCCAATTGCTTGAACGTCCCCCCGCTCTTGGTCCGCCAGATGCAGAAAGCCGCCGATCCGCCTGCTCCCGCGCCCACGCAATAGCTGCTGATAATCTGCGCCTCGTCGGGTGTCAGCGAAAATTTGTCTATCAGGGGATTATCCTTCGGACCATAGGGATTCGTCAGGATATAAATGCTGGTCGCAATATCTACCAGCACATCGCTGAAATCCTGCGGCATTTGCGAGGCCAGCAACAAAATTCCATTGTTCTTGCGCCATTCCCGCGCATCTTTTTCCAACTGGTTGGTGATGGCTTCCAGGCCGTTGGTGTTGTGCAGCTCGTCATAAACACCCATTTTCGGGGCCGTAAACAACTGTTCCGCGCGAACTTCATGGTAATGCAGGTATGCATCCGGCGCGGATTTGGCGTCCAGCGGATGAAACAGAAAATCCTTGGTCAACAGGAATCTCGCCATCAAATACATGATGCCCGCCTGTTGCAAACCGGAAGTGGATCGATCCTTGACCACATGCTCCAGATTGACCGCCGTAAGTTTCGCTTTACTCAAACTGAAATCACTGATCCCCGCCAGCATCGGCCAACGGTCCACCGCCTGGGTGATCGCCAGTGCGATCAACTTCAGGATCGGTATGCCCAACTGCGGATGCTTGATGTCACCAAACTGACTGGTGATGACCGGATCACTGTTGCAGACGTCGATCAGGTCCGATAGAACCGGCATGGCACGGCATTGCGCGGACATGGCGAGATCCACCTCGCCCTTGGCGAAAAGTGCATCCACCACATCCCACCATTTCGTTATGCGGTCCGTTTCAATGTCCTGCAGGGCCGCGTCGATTTCCCGGTTCTTGCCGGGAACGTACAGATGCGGACGACCATGCACGCCATCGGCCCGCAACCGATACACGGAATCCACCAGCGGCATCGCTATCTGATCCACAAAATCCTCTGAAGTGTGTCCCGGCTGCCGTACAATCGACACCAGCAGATTCACCAAAAAAGCCTTGTGCGAACCCAACGGAAAACGGTACCCCAGGGGCGTATCGAATGGATTGACGGTGCGCCCATGCGTGTGCAAGTCAAAACCTACAGCCAGATCGGGGTCTTTCAGGAAATAGCGCAGCATTTCGATCACGGCCAACCCGCCGTAACCCACGTCGATCAGCGCCAGATAAGGCAGAAAATCCTTTTGCGACAAGATCAGTGACAAAATCTGGTTGGCTACCTTGACCGACTTGCCGTATCCGGACAAACCGAAAATCAGGCCGATGAAACTGTTCTGGACGCGAGAATCTCCCAGAGCAAACGGCATGATCTTCCGTTGCAGCGAACGCATCCAGAAGGTTGCCCGTGACGGATCATCCGCCGACCACGGCGAAGTCGCCATGCCGAACGGCATCAGCTTGAAAGCATCCGACAGATTGATCGGCAGAATCGGTGTGCTGCTTTTCGCCAGAAAACCTGGCTGGGCCGACAGATGCGACATGATGGGATCGGTCACCATGCGCTGCAAACGGATTCCCCAATTCGTGCGCAAGCTGCTTTCCAGATTTTTCGCGCGACGCAACGCCGTTTCCTGCGCGTTTTTTTCGTCATTCCAGCTCCAGGTTTCCACGATCATCTGCATGGCGCAAATCGGGTCATGATGACTCAAATGCGCCTGTTCCAGTTCCTTGATGGATTCTTGAATCTGGCCGTTGGCTGTTTTGTTCATAAACTTCATCATGGTCGCCGTAAAATAGCGGCTTTTTGCCAACTGATAAGCGCCACCCTGCAATCTCCAGGTGATGCTGAACGGAATATCCGTGCGCAAATCGTGCAGCAGTTCCGCCATCGTTGCGGATTCCGGACGGGTAACGCCCAGATTTACGATCATGGGCACGAAATATCCGGCCCCGGAGCGAACGACGCCGCCTTTCAGATTTTCCATATCTTCCGGCACCACGGACTCCGCCACGCGCGACGGTTGCACCAGCAGTTTTCCATCCACAATGCGCGGTTGCGGCGTCCGATCCACCGAAAACGGGTGCTGATGATCGAAAACCGGATCGATACCCACCTGATTGCGCAAAATCGTGACCGCATCATCCACATCCAGAGGCGTGAGCGACACGTTGATCATCGGATGGCGAAACATGGATTCCACGCTGGAGACGGTGGATCGGTGCGTCATGTCCATATCGTCCAGCAGTTTGAACGGATTCTGTCCGTTTTTCATCAGCCATAACGGTATATTGGCTTTTCTCACTTTTTTTGCATTTTCCTTGACGGCATCCTTCACCACGCGGGGATCAATCGCGGATAAACTGGTTTCCACACACAGGATCGCGCCTTGTGGCACGTAATATTTCGCCAAGCGTGAACGCTGCATGAGAAAATGCGCGAATTCCGGCTTGAATCCCAAACGATCCACCTTCGCCGTCAGGGATTCCAGATTTTTTTGATACTGCTGCTGCGAGCGGGTGACATCCCGAAAATACCGGATGCTCAATATCCGTCCCGGATGCTCGAACAGTGTACCCATCATTTGCGACAGGTGGTGAGCCAGCGTCATGAGACCATCGGCATCCAGAATGGATTTCGCGCCGTCCAGCCAAAAATAGGAAGCCAGCCCTCCCCCTTCCAGTACCACGGCCTCACGGGCTTCCTCCACCGGACGGACGATACTGCGCAGTCCGGTTTCCGATTCTTCGTCCATTTCATCCTCCACCTGCTGAGACAGCACATTCCAGCGATGGATGCCGTGCAACTGTATGGTTTGGGCCAGCATGATTTTTCAGTCCTTTTCGCGTGTTCAACAATCCGGCAGGGGTTGCTCCCCGCAGGGGTTGCCCCCGGCAGGGGTTGCACCTGACATGAATACCCGTTTCGATCAGGGAACGGTCACGTTTCCGCTGGTTGATCCCGCCGTAACATTGGCGTTGCCGGACGTCATGTTCAGGAACGTTTTTTCGCCCGATCCCGTTACCCACGGAAGGGCGCACAATACGGCGCCGCCGAGCATCGGGAAGGCGATATGCTTCAAGCCGACCTGCTTTCCCTGCTGTTCCATATCACCTTTTTTGTGCATGTGCCAGCCGCCATACGCTCCAGCCGCGAGACCGGCTGAAGTAGATCCCAGAGTGATGATACCGGGGAGATAGCTTCCAAAGTCGTAGACGTTTTTGGCATCCGTCGTCAATCCCGTTATTGCCCACGCCGGAGAAGTACACAAGGCCGTCAACCCCACCACCTTGGCCAGACCCCATAGAATTTGCTTGTTGCGATGACTCAGTTTCATGATCATGCTCCTGATGAAAAATTGAGGACCGGTTCCTCAAACCCCTTGGTGCCGCAGACTTTTTGCCCCTTTTTACCCATCCCCTCTGCGGAGTACATTCTCTGCGTGAAGCGTCCCTTGCCGTCTGCAGGACATGCCGTCTGCAGGACATGCCGTCCGCAGGACATCAAAATGGCAGTTGCGTTCCGGCGAGGGTGGCTATCGCCATTGCCATGCCCGCGATGTCGATCAGGCCCAAGCCTCCCAACAGGTGCATCCAGGCCTTGTCGTGATGCTCATTGTTCCGGGGATTACCCGTGTTCAAGCGGTACATCATGCGCATGCCACTGACGAACCAGATGATCCCCAGCAGTTGCAGGAAGTGCATGATGTCCACGATGGCGGTAGACACGTCCTGCCCGCCCGGGCCGGTGTAGGCCAGCGGCGAGGGACTGGCCGATCCGGTGAAGGTCAGCAGGCTGGAACCCATGAAATAGGCCAGACCGCACATCACGGAGCCGATGACGATGGACCACGCGATGGAACTCATCGTGAGCTTCGGGTCCTCGACCGATAGCATTCCATAACGCCACATCCGGTAACCGCCCATCATCACCATGTACAGACCCATGATCGTGGCCGACAGGAAAACCAGTCCGATGATCGGATTGATGATGGTGCTGGCATTTTCGATCATCGAGATCGGTGACAGCGGTGTATTTAATAGCGGCATGTTTTTTCTCCTGTTTCCATCACATTTCCGGCAAGACCGCGCCCGGCAAGACCGGCCATCTGCAGGTCTGCGGTCTGCAAGACTGCCGTTCGCAGGACCCGCCAGTAACCAAAGGCCAGACCGTTCTTTCCGCAGGACAGTGGTAGCGGTCTGGGCAGCCATGCCTGAATCTCTTGCAGATTCTGGCCTAACAGAAAGTAATCCCCTTGATAGGGCATCGAGTGGAAATCCGGCCACGCGCGACGGGACTGTTCCCCCAAAAACCAAAGGGTTGGAACCGACGCATCCCATGTGGCGTTTTCGGGATCATCCACCCGCACCCCCGCCGTTGTGGACCAGTTCCGCCAAAACGTATCCGTACTCAGCAGGATGCCCTGTCCTTCCGGATTCCGGCTTATCCACGACTGATAAAACAGGGTCAGCAGTCTCGGCAGGAAAACGCCCTGGAACCCTGTCAGAATCGCCAGTTCCTTCATGAAACCCCGGCCCCCGTGGGTACCCGCACCCGCCCGTCTTTACCCGCACCCTCGGAATTCTCCAGCTTCGCGGCGGTCGGTATCTCCGCGTCGAATGATCGGGAAGCGATCTTTTCCCCCTTTTCCCCTGTCACGGGATCGTCGGTTGCCAGTCCTTGGCCGCCGGCAAGATTGCCGTCCGCAAGATTGCCGTCCGCAGGACCGCCGTCTGCAAGACTGCCGTCTGCAAGACTCTGGGATAACCATGCGGGCGGACGCGATGGCGGGAAAGTCATCGGATTCGTAGAGGGCGCTGAACCGGGAAGTGATCCGAAAGGCGATTGCGGAAACGACGGCGGGGGAACCGGCGCATCCCATCTGACAGGAGCGTCCTTCGCAGGAGTGATCTTCGCAGGACCACCGCTGTCCGTAGGAGATCCCTGTGCAGGGGGCTGCGACCATTCGGGGGGCACATTATTATTATACACCCCGCCAACAGTTGCATCTTGTGATTTTACTTGGGCTTTCTCGGCAGGTGACTCTTTCGGCAGATCCCCTTGCAGATCCAGAACGCCACTGCGAGACAGGCGATAGAGGAACCGGCGCATGGTCTGTTCCACGGCGTCTTCCGTACCTGCCGTTCGCTGAATCCATGCATTCAGTGCGCGTTCATCTCCGACTTCCATGCGCATGTGTTTCCTCCCCGACCACTGCCAGCCGTCCACCATCCATCGTTCCGCCCGTTCCGACCAGCGTACCCGAACCGCAAAGGGCGCATAGTCCAGAAATCCCTGTTTGACGCTCAACATGCTCATCATCTGCATGGGCAATGAGGCTTCCTGATCCTTGGTGCCGTAGACCTTTTTCACCGGCACCCCGGATATTCGGGACCAGCGCAGAGCCATTTCCTGCAAGGCGGGATCACTGGCATGCAGCTTGCGCTCCAGCCACAAAGTCTTGTTCGAGAACATCTCGGGATCATCGATCCGAAACCGCACCAACAAAAAGTCCGTACCGTTACGCGCACGGATGGGTAACACTTTCAGTGCTTTTACCGGCATACAAAACGGGGCTTCTGGTTCTATGCCATGAGGAACATCGTTTGCGTCACGCGACTCGCCGGGAAACAATGGATTTTCCTCCGCTTCCTGTTTTTTCCAGCGACGTTTTTTCCAGGCCAGCGGCATGGCGTTCTCACCACGAGCGGCATCTATCGGCCCCAGGCGCTCGATGTGCTGGCCGTAATCCAGTATCCGACAGGTGGTCCTGGCGGACGGCAGTCCTGCGTCCGGCATGGTCATGGTGGACGGCATGGTCCTGCCTTCCTCATGGTCCTGGCGGACGGCAGCGCCCTCGCGGACGAATGGACGCAATCCCCTCCCGGCCATCTGCAGATAGCGCACCACCGATTGCGTCCGCCGCAATAAGACAATCGCATCGATCTCCGGCACATCCAGACCTTCCGTGAACACGTCCACATTGACCAGATACCGGAATTCGCCTTGCCGAAATCGCTCGATCTGCGCATTGCGCGCGTCTTCGGAGTGACCACCATGCAGGACGCAAGCACGGTCCAGGGACTGCGCTTCCGCAAGGGGTTGCACCCCTGCAAGGGCTTCCGCCACCGCTTCCGCTTCCTTGATCGTGTCGCAGAAAATCAGCACATGGTTGCAATCTTTGGTTTTTTCCAGAATCTCCTGTATCCGTTGGGTGAAATCCAGAGATCGGTATCCACCGATTTCCGCCGCCGCCACTTCGCCGTGCGAGAGTTGGATGCCCGTTGTCGGCAGAACATACCGTACCGGCACGACTTCCGGAGCCAGCAGATAGCCCTGCGCAATGAGTTCCTTCGGAGTAATCCAGCAGGATGCTTTCTGAAACAGGCTTTGCGCCCCATAGATGGGAATATGCCGGTTATCGACTATTCGCCAGGGCGTAGCCGTCACACCGATGATCGGCGGGTCTTTGTCCAGGGATCGCAAAAAGGTCGCGTACAACCCGCCTTCTTCCTCCGATCCCACCCGATGCGCCTCATCCACCAGCACCAGGTCCCAATCGCGGCGGTTCTCCAGGCCGGAAATAGTCTGGATGCTGGCCACCGTGACGCTGCCCGGTACGGCTTCCTCCCGCATTCCCATGCCCGCGCTCACCACCAGCGTCGGAATCCCCTGCGGGGTGCCAACCCCCTGCGGGGCGCAGCCCTGCGGGGAGCCTCCCTGAAACCGTTCCCGCGCCTGAGTCAACAAGCGGGTTCGATGCGCCAACAGTAAAATCTGATGCTCCGGGTGATCCCGCAACCATTGTTCGATGATCGCGCGCATCACAACCGTCTTGCCCGCGCCAGTCGGTAAAACGCCTACCGGACACAGACCGTCAGTCGCATCTTTCAACAGCGCATCCACCGCCGTCTCTTGATAGGGGCGCAATTTCATCCGGGAGACATCCCACTTTTCCATGCCGGTGCAGGCCACGTCGCCACTTGCGCTTCATTTCCAGCAAGTCCAGGCGGGCTTGCAGCCGGCCAAGGGCTTGCAGCCGGCAGGCTTGCACCCGGCAGGGTCGCAGCCGGCCAAGGGCTTGCAGTTGGCGAACTTGCCGCAGCAGGTGGGGGTTGCGCCCCGGCAAGGGGTTGCACCCCGGCAGGGACGGGAACTACCCAGGATGGTATGAGATTCACTTCTGAAAAGGGCACGCCGATTAGCCGGGGTTCGGGTACGGGTGGAAATTCCAGGGTTTCCCATTCAGCGCGCGGGGCAACATTCAGCCGGTAGCGATCCAGTCCGTGTATCGCCGCCCGTACCGGCTGCGGCAGGCTGTCCACGTTGGCCAGCAACATATCCATCAATCCATTGAGATACAACGTTTCGTGCGCTCGGGTACAGGCCACATAGAGCAATCGCCAGACTTCCGGGGGGACATTGGAAAAAACAGGTCGCTCCCCGGTTTCATCGTCGATCTCGAAAGGCTTTTGCGCACCGGCGTCCAGCATCACATGAGAAAATTCCAGCCCCTTGGAGCGGTGCATGGTGGACAAGGTGTAATCGGCCCCGGTCTGAAGCGAGGTCGAGCGCAATAGGCTGATCTCCCGTTGCATCATGCCGTGTTGATTCGTCACCATGCCCACCAGAAACGCCAGTCCCTGCCCTTCCCGCGTCTCGGTGAATCTTTGCAGCTCCTGAAAATCGTCGAAAAAACGCAAGTCCGGGTGCGGCGTGAATTCCTGACGATAGAGCTTGCAGCAGGCATCCAGGAAATCCGCGATTTCTCCCGCCTGATCGCCCGCCATATACACCTTGTCCCCCCGGTCCAGACCACGCAAGGCGGCAGCGACCAATGCGGCGTTACCGCGAAACAGGTAGGCCGTGGGCTTCCGGTTCATGCCTGCTTCGCTGCCTTTTTCCACGCGGGAATCATAGTTGCCCAGGCCCCGCAAAAAGGCCCGGAACTCCACCGGGGTCTGTTCCTTTTCGTAGAGTGCCGTCAGAAAGACATTGCCGGCGTCCGCCACGCCCTGCCCGAAGCGATAGGAAGACTGTAACGGCAGGACGCGGGTCTCCGGATAGCGATGCTTCAATTCCTGCATGGCGTCCACCGCGCCCCGCCAGCCGTAGATGCTTTGATGGGTGTCACCGATGAATACGAGCTGGGCGTGCGACTGGTTCAATACCCCTTCCATCATCGGCATCGAGGCATCCTGCGCCTCATCGAACAGAATGTGATCGGCGGGAATGACCGGCTTGCCCATCGACCAGATTTTCAGGTACGCATCATGGGTGACGGGCGCGTCTCCACCGGGGTCCAGCATCTTCTGAAAAATATCGTTGGCGACTTCCCGTGCCGAATTCAGCGTCAACTCCAGAAACCGTCCGTTTCCAGTACGTTCCAATTTCATGGCGATCTGTGTTTTCAGAGATTCGTCCATGTGATGCGGGAGAATCCGTTCATCCGCCGACTGACAAAAACTGGTGATCATGTCCTGCACCAGAAAAATGCTTTGCGCCTTGGTCAGACGCACATCCTTCATGGACCGCAGAAAATCCAGAAACCGGGGATCGTTCCAATTTTTGAGGGTACCGTACAAACGATCCACGCGACGTTGCGCATAGATGTTCTTCACGAGGCCGCCCGCCGGATGCATGCCATTCCACGCCAGGCTGTGCGCCGTGTTCACCTTCACGAATCCCGGCAGTTTTTCCTTGGCTTCATCGGCATTCTTTTTGTTGAACACCAGATATTGCACCGATTTTCCCTGCAACGGGCCACCGTTCACGGCGAAATTCACCGTAGTGGATTTACCCGTCCCCGCCAGCGCGTTGACGGCGATAAACTGGTGTCTTTCGTAAATGGCTTGCAAAATCGCCATCTGTTCCGCGTTTGGTTGCATGAACAATCCCTCGCCAGATCAAGAACAAGAAAATCCCTTGCAGGGAGCAGATCCCTGCAAGGGATGCACCCTGCAAGGGATGCGCTTGCCCGCCTTTACCCGGTAGATTCGGATGACGAGTCTCCGATCAGCAGGACGGCCCGTTGTTACCCCAGGTGTTTTGCACCTGCGCCTGGGGCTGCGCCTGCGGCTGCTGGCCCGCTACGGGCTGACCCGCTACGGGTTGACCACCTTGCGGTGCGGTCCACGCTCCGGCTGCGGCGGGCTGCTGCGTACCAGCCCCCCATCCTCCCTGAGTCTGCGCCGGTCCCTGCTGCGGTGCGGCGGGAGCCACCAGTTTGTCTTTGACCTTCTCCCAATTGGCCGGGTCCTGGCAGGCGTAGCTGGGCAGATAGCCCTTGACCTCCACATACTGCGGGGCGTTTTTCTGCGGACCTACGACAATGCTCAGCAGGCGATTCATCATCGCCTGGGTGTCGATGTTCTGATTGAGTATCGCCTGTTCCGGTGCGCCGCTGCTGATCGCCATGCCCGCCAGTTCCTGCAGCGAATACTTCAGATTGTCGGCATGGGCCGACTGCACATTCAAAAGATGCTGCACTTCCCGGCCCTTCATCGGACCATCGTTGAGGATGGTGAAGTGGAAGCGCGAGCCATATCCCGACTGGCCACCCTTCAACTGAATCCCATCCTCGACCTTCGTGACCTGCACATCGTAAATTCCCGGCTCGATCTTGTCGCTGATGCCGGTGGACGCCTTGGTGATGCCCTGCAGACTGACCATAACCATGATGGATACTCCTTTTTTCAGTTACCGCGTGAATGAATTGCCCTCAACACCCTTGGTGCCGCAAGGTTTTTGTTGCTTACGACATTCCCGGCCCCGACGGTCCGCGCGGCGGAACAACGGCAGGACGTTGCGACGCCGGGAAGGCTGCCGGCGCTTGTCCACGTCCCGCAGTCAGCAGACTTGCAGACGTCGAATCGCAGAATTCCGAGGCGGGTGATGGCCGTATGGGGCGCGGCTGCGCCGGCCCAAAGCCGGGTGTTGGCTGGCCACTGGACCCCTGCCCAGAGGCAATTCCGCCGGGTGCAACCCCTTGCAGGGGTGCAACCCCTTGCGGAGAAACTGGTGCGCCGAAGCCGTTGATCGATGCCTGGGCAAAACGATGCGGATCGAAGGGCCGCTGATAGGCTTCCTGGATGGCCTTGTCCACCGAGTTCCAGGCCAAAGGCAACTCCAGCGGCAGATCGAAGCGGTTCTTGGCGTCAAAAGCCGTGTTCGGCGCGGTACACAAAATGCGCGTCCCGTTCGTCATCAGACGCACGACATTCCCGTCCTTGTCGCGTACCGGATCGGCCTTGAGCTGCGCAAATCCCACCAGGTCCGCCCAATCCCGCAACACGCCCACGGCGCGCTTGTCCAGACGCATCACATAGGTGTCATGCGGACCGTTGACCGGATCGGCCACGGTTTTGGATTCGGTCTGCGCGATCAGCAGGACATTCGCGTGCAGCTCCACCCGGAACCGTTCCATGAGATTGCGGAAGCTTTCCCATTCCTGCTTGAACAGCTCGTAGCCCTTGCCGTAGGAAAAATCGTTCAGCGTTTTCTTGCCATGCTCCCGCAGAATTTTTTCCTGGATCTTGCCTTGCAGGGCATCCATCGAATCGACGATCAGGGACCGGAATTCTCCCTTTTGAAAATAACCGCCAACATCCATCAGGGTCTGAATGATCTCGTCGTAACTTTTGGCATGGGCCTTGTCATGCCAGACCGGCATCGTGCCAATGCCATCCTCGACGGCCAGGATGAACGGCTGGTTCATGCCGGCCCCGAATGTGGTCTTGCCGATACCGTTCTGACCGTACAGGACCATCCGTACCGGTTCCATCTGTCCGCCCTGCTGCAGATTCAGTGCCATGACGCGCCTCGCATTGTCAAAGTCTCTGAACCCTTGGTGCCGCAAGGTTTTGGCGCTCGACAGAGCGAGATTCAAGACGTTGAAAATCACGCCGCACTAACTCATATTTGGATCATGGCAACGATTGCTTTCGACACCTTGAAATTCGCCAATAAGCTCAAGGCGGCTGGGCTTCCATCGGAACAGGCGGAAGCCCAGGCAGAAGCGTTGGCAGAAGTTATAGATGTCAATGTTCAAGACCTTGTAACCAAGGATGACATTGTGGCTTCCCTGAAAGATCTGGAACAACGCCTGATTATCAAGCTAGGCGGCATGATGGTGGTGGCCGTAGGCGTCATCGTTACGTTGGTCAGGTTCATTTCCTGATCGCTGTATTTGGGCGCGCCACCAGTTGCCGCACGATCTCCACACAGCGGTCCGTCTCCTGCAGGGCTTCCCGATGGGTAAAAGGCACCATGCGCCATCCGGCCAGCAGCAGTGCGCGAGTACGCTCATGATCGGTGCGGAATCCTCGCAGGCTCTTGCCGTGATTGGCCCATCCATTGATTTCAACCGCCAGGAGTGCATCCGGGATCGCCATGTCCACCCGATAGCGGCGATCCGTCAAGGGCTTGTACTCAGCCTGCACCCGATCACCAAAAACCGCTTTGAGGGCATGGGTCAGCAGGTCTTGCCCGGGTGATTTCGGTTCTGTGCCCGTGCCTGTTATCCGTTGCGATGATCCCGATAAACCGAGAAGATCGGGGTGGTGCGCAAGAACCTCTTTGCGTAGAGCAGGAGGCAGGTGATGCAGTTGCCAGTGCAAGATCGTCTCTCCGAAAAACCGAAAAAAGAAAAATTCCGTTCGGAGACTTGGTGCCGCAGCGATTCGGTCAATGTGAAGGATGTTTTCGCTTCATCGAGAGATTCATTTTGGTCTTGCCGTATTTCCGCGCGAATCTCGGCATCGCTCATTTCTTGCAGTCGATTGAGCAACGCTCGGCTTTTCCGCCAGAGATTCCGCCACGTTTGTTGCGCATGTTCTCCCGTCCAGATGACGCTCCAGGTCAGGTCTGCGTCCTGGTAATATCGCAAATGTTGAAGAATACTGCCCAATAACCATTCCCAATAGTGCTTGATAGTCATGTCTTCTATTGTGGATTCCCGCAATTTCCGGAAGGCTTCTCTGGCGGTGTCTACCCAGGCCGCAGGGACTTCGCACCCTTCTCCCTGCAGCGTCAGGGCTTCGTTCCATTGGGCATCGAGAACGTCTTGTATTTCGCGCAAAGCATAATAGACATCATCCATTTCTTTTATCATCGGGAATTACTCCCATGCAGTCGGCAGATCTGTCGGTCGTGGACGCATCCCCTGCGGGTACATCCCTTGCGGGGGTGCAACCCCATGCCGGGAGCAGCCCCTGCCGGGAGCGGCCCGTCTGTGATGATTGCAGGCACCCAATTACAAAGGTGTGGAAAACATCCTGGTATGACTGCACGACAGTTTCTTTCAGACCTTTGGTGCCGCAAGACTATGCAAGTGATGCGCCCGTCGAGCGATTGACATTGTGCATGGACGCGGTCACCAAAAGCATCCAGCAATGCGCGGATGAAACGCTCATGCCCGGTGATCCGGGTTGCGTTTTCTGTCGACTGTCGGCTAGATCAGTATGTTGCGCCAGGACTTCCCGACGGATGGCGGGCGATAGTTGATGCAAAGTTCAGCGCACGATTAATGCCCCCAGAAAAATCGGCTATATGCAAAATGTGGTTGGAAGCCCATGGACGCCAAGGCTAAGAAAATGAATAATTCCGTGAGCTCTTGGTTGAAAAGGGCGACGGTGGGGTCAGAAATACCAGAATAGGCTGGTTGAACTGGGGATGCTCCACCAACTTGCGTCTCCCATCTTCCACCAGATGAGCGACCGGTATAGACTGTTAGCTGCCGTTGGCGATTTAAAAACCCTATAGTCGCTAGGTTGGCACTGGAAGGCAGTCTCCCAGAGGGAACAGAGGCCAACCTGCTGATACCACTGTCTAGCCATGCGTTATGGTGTTAGTATGAACGCCATTAAAAATCGTCTGCGTAATCGGGATTTCATGGACATTA
>JAEHJW020006773.1_pt1 | contig 22763 bp, 18 predicted proteins | sample 9271431 | NCBI WGS metagenome assembly JAEHJW02 | reverse complement strand
AGGGTTTTATTCGACAGGGTTTGGACGCCGCTTAAGTCAACAACCTGAATTGCCACATTGTCATAGGTGGCAGTCTGGTAATTGGTCTTGCTCAGCACCAGCTTGTATTCACCGATGTAATCAGCGTCATCCACCCAAAAGCTGAACACCCCCTCACTATCGGAAGTTACGGAATTAACTGCCGTGCCGCCAGCCTGGGCGCTGTACAAGCTAGCAACTGTAGTGGTGCCGGCCTGATACACGGATATCGTCCCACTGGCCACGGTTCCGCCGGTGGCGTCCCAAAATACGTCTTGGAAAAAGTACCTCAACTTATCACCCCCATGGAGCGGAGTTTCTTGAATGAATCCTTAATGTCGTACATTTTTTGCAGGGGAGATTTGTCTAAATCAAAGGCCTCAACCTTGGGAAGCAATTCGCGCATTTGGGTAATGATATGCGTCACCCCGTTGCCAATCCCTATTAGGTTGACGGCTGGGTCACTGCCACGCACTGCATACCAAGCGTCTCCCACCTTTGTGGGGGTGTTTATTTTGATACGGTGCAATTCCTCTTTGGGAAAGAATATTCTCAGCCAGTTTTCCTTGGTGTAAGGGCTAGACAGCGGCAGGCAACCGACAAACTTCCCCCGAGGCTCCAGGGCAACGTCTTCCCCTGCTGCCGTTTTATACATCACCTCGGAGTAGTTAACGATCGCCTCTGTAAAGATCACGGACAGCGGATAGGGGAATCGGCAGGTCATATCAACAAGATATGCCTTGGTAGGGCTGACAACTCTTAATTCGTTGGAGATTGCCCCCCGGTAGTTCAGCTTGCGCAATTCCGGGGTTATCTTGGCTATGAAGTTCTCCAAAACAGCCGGCAACTCATCAACTATTTGGCCAATGTAGGGGCGCCCAGCCTCCACCCCCCACAGAATGGGGCGTATGAAGTCCTTGCCGTTGAAAAAGGCATCCATGCCTATCTCTACGGCGTCAGGAATCGGGTCTTCTACAATAAAGCGATATTGGTTCTTGTGCGGGCCGAAATCGCTTTCCAGCTTGTCCAGCATCATTTCTGCTGAGTCGAGGTCTTTGGCATAGAACGATTCCGCATTGCCGCGCCAAATGTTCAGTTTGACGTACTTGTCCGGGTGATCCTTGAGGTATTCCCGCAGCCCCTTGACGCCTTCGACCTGCACTGTGCGTTGGGTTGGCAACCCCAGTTTTTTTTGCAGGGTCCGCATGTAAAAGCGGTCGTTTTCTAGCTTATCGCCCTTGCCAGCACCAAATACCGTCTTGCCATGCCGGCGCAGGTAGTCCACCTGATCGCCCCAGCCCACGTCAAGGAACACCACCAAATCAGCCTTATCGACGTACTCCCATGGCCCCGTCACCTTCTCAACGTTATCCAGGCCCAGGCCCTCGCAGAAATTCTCATACTTGGGAGAACCATCGGCCCAGGGGGTAAAGGCCCAGACCTTGCCGAAGTCCCTAGCCAAGCGTTCGGCATGGAATAGGCCGCCGCCAGTGTCGAAAACGAGACAGGATTTATCCTTGAAGTCCATTTATTTGTTTTCCCCAAGAGTGTCATTGGCGAGAACCGTCAACCCCTTGGTGAACATGGCTATTGCTTGCGGGTCTTGTGGGTTAGCCATGGAGGACCGCAATATGTAGTTGCGGGTTGCGGGGTTAAGATACATTTTGGCCGCAATATTATTTATAATATCTGCCTTGGCAAAGTGCTTAACCCCCTTTTGCATCAGACTCATAATATTATTGGTCTGGGCAGTCTGGGAAGCATTAAGCGCCAACTTCTCCACGTTGGACATGTGTTGTCCAAGCACAATAAGGTCTTCCATTTTGCCGAATCGCTCCGCCGGTAGCAATTCTTTAAGTACTGTTTTATACCTCCCAAAGTTGTTGGCAGAGGTAACTGGCAAATATTTATCTCCAGGGGTAAGGCCCCTAGTAGTTACGGACACACTGGGCTTCGTCTGCAAAACCTTCGCCACGGCGGCGGTTTCTATTTGGTCCACTAGCTGGGGAGGCAAAAGCTTTTTGGCAAGCTTAATATTGCCTATATTCTCCGGTTTGAATATGAAATCAACCACTTTGTCGGGAGAGCTATTTGCTATAGTGTTCAAAAATTCTACGGTTTTTCTGCTGCCCTTGCCTGCAAATTTGGCGTTAATTTGTTCTGCGGAGTTGGCGAGCCCCTCTAGCGCTGATTTATGCTCGGCGTTGAATAAGATTCCCGTGCCGTCTCCCCCAAGGGAGGCCACACTTTTACTGAACTTTTCAGGGGAAAAGTTGCCAGACTTATCTACCGACTTTTGCAAAGATTCTCGGATAAATTCTTGTCGGACGGGGGCAAGCCCCAATTCTCCCGTAGTATCCGCTATCTTTTTCAAAAGCGTTACTTCGCCACCGCGTGTAACTGCGTGAACAATATCCTCCGGATTTTTGCCGATGGTTTTCATTAATTCAGGAGAAAACGTCTCGTGCATATCACGCGCAGCCACCCTAGCCGCGTTGTATTGCTTGCCAAATTCACCCCCCACGCTCTGGGAATAGGTGTGCATATCATTGTCAATGGCTTCCGACAACATATCCAAGGCTCGACTATCGGTCGTGCCCTTGGTTGCGTTGCCGGATTTTATTCTAGCGCTTTCGCTGGCGAAGTCCGTCTTGGCCTTTTTTAGCCCTTCCCACGCATAAGCCGGGGCCTCCATTTTGGGAACAGCAGGAGGCGCATCGGTCAAGATTATGCTGGGCTGTGGGGGCGGAACCTTTTTGGGCAAAAAGTCTTGCAACGTAGAGATAAGGCTATTGTCCCTGGTCGCAGGGGGTTTGGCGATTTCTTCTGACAGTAGCCTGCGGGCCACTTCTGTGGTTTGCGGGGTTTCAATGCCTTTTTTAAGGGCTTCCCCGCCAGCGCGCTCTGCTGCGTTGTATAGCTCCGAAACGGACGCTCGCTTGGCGGCAAATGCGTTTTTCACTTGTGACGCCAATTCGCCCCCAGAGGCGTATGCCCCCTCGCTTTCGCCTATTTTGCCAACAAAATCATTAACTAATGCGTCTATCTTGTCTTTGGGGTATTGGCTATTGCGCTCGATGATAGTTTTTGCTTCATTTCTTAAGCGGTTCCCCACGATTTCTATTTGTTCTTGCGGAGCACCGGCCCGCACGAGCGTATCCCGCGCACGGCTTAGCTCTTCGAGCTTGGCAGCGGCGCGTTGAGCCATTTTGTCCCCAGAGCCGGGGCTATAATTCAGATACCCCTCCAAAAGGCTAAGTGTTTTAGAGTTGGCGACATCGGCAGGGGTAAAAGATTCAACGCCAGCCCGGCGATATTGATCGGCCAGGCTTTGACGAGAAGCGCTTGTGGCCGCGCCAACGCGAGGGATAATTCGCCCAGCAACGTTGCCCAAGGCTTGCCCGCCCATTTCATAGGTGGCTCCCGTGGCCACGTCGCCTGCCGCACGCTTGGCAGACTCGGCTATGCCGGGCTGCGGCTTGTCCTGCGCCCAGCGCTCGGCAGCATCAAGGGCCGTCTTGGTGGCCCCGTAGCCCAAGCCAGCGCCAAGAACCGATGCCATACCCAAAGAGCCGGCCCCCGCGAGCGCCCCACCGCCCATCATGCCGGCGGTTTCCAGCGCGGGGCGCCCTTGCTTCAAGAATTGCGCCAGTTCGGGCTTACTCTGGGGCAAGTTGCCAAGGCCGAAGGGCATTCCCTGTCTTATGCCTTGGGCGATGCCCTGCTTTATCTGACTGGCTGGTGTCTCGCTAAAATCTCCAGTAGCCCCCTTGCCTGTGGTGGTGCCGCCCTCGTACCCTTCGGGCTTGCGGCTGGCCGCCGTTTTGGCAAATATCTCTGTCAACTCCTGCTCAGTAGGGGCGGAATCGCCAGTAAGGCGCAAAGTAAGCCCGGTTGCGGGGTCGGTTATCTTGTACGTGGGCATTACTGGCCCTCTATTTCTACCGTGAACCTGCCTATTTTGTTGCCCCCAGTTGCCGGGGCATCGCTACCCCTGGGCACATTGGGGCCGCTCTTGATCTTGCTTTCTATGTCCTTGATATTGTCATCAAGGGATTTCATTCTGTTGTTCATGTCGCGCCGTAAAATGTTCACGACAGAACGCACCTGCTCTGGCGCGAAGTTGGTGGACATGAGTTCTTCCGCTTCCTTGCGCCCCTGATCGGTAATAACTTGGTTGCCCATGGAACCGGACAGGATTTTGGCAATCTCATTGCGGGCCACGACCATCGCAGTATTGTAGGCCGCAACCTCCGGGTCGCCCGCGATACTCTTGCGCCCCGCCTGTACCCAACGGTTAAACACTGGTGATCCCAGCAACTTGGCTCGATTAAGCTGTTCTTCTACAATGCCAAGGTTCTTTTGCGCGGTGCTTTCAAACTGCGCGATCTGGTTACGCATTTTGGTTTGGAACGCCAGAGCGGCAGCGTCCGCCTTGTAGCTGGCCCGGGAAAGCGCGAGCGCCTCGGCGTTCTGCCCTTCGCCCTTGGCTTGTTCAGCGGCGCGGTTGAGAATTTTAGCTCGCGCCTGCATGCCACCCATGCCCATGGCGGGGAAATGGCCAGTTTTACGATATAGTGTTGCGGCCTGATCGATAGCCTCGGGAGAAAGGTCGCCGCCCGAAAGCCCTCCCTGTCCCTTCCATGTGACTTCGCCCTGCCCGCCACCTTGCACGTTGGCCGGCTTCACTTCGCCGCTTTTGCGATTTAGCAACATCAAGTTGCCGCTGGCATCTTGACCGGCGGGTGCCCACGAGTCGGATGGTTCTTTCTGCGGTCTTAAGGCTGCGGCCATCTGTAGCCCGGCTTCTCTGTTCTGCCTTGCCTGTTCACCCTGCATCTGTATTTGGGCCAGGCGATCTTGGTGACGCTGTTGCTGTTCCCTAGCAAAACGCTCCCGCTCTATTTCTTGGCGCAACTTTTGTTCCGAGGCGAACTTAATCCCCTCGGGGCTGTTCAAGAACACCGCCTGGCGGGCCTGACGAACACCGTCATTAAGCTGATTGTACTCACCCAAAAGAGCCTGTTGCTCTTTTTGAAGTTCTTCCAGTTTAGACGCTTTGGCGGGGTCCGGGGGCTGACCGGCTATCTCCCCCTGCATCTTGCTAATCTGGTCCGACACCTTGCTCAGGCGGTTGTTGGTCCCCAAAGCAGCAAGCTGGGCCATTTCCAGGGCCGAGTTGACATTACCCTTGACTTCTTTGGTCGCCCGTTCCCAGTCGCCCCGGGTCATAACCGGCTGGCCATCCGGCCCTTGCTTAACGTAAGGCGCAAAGGTCTTTTTCGTCCATTCGGCAACCTCGGGATACTTATCGGCCATCGGACCCATGAGCATATCTAGGGGCACAACCTGCTGCTTCCGGGCCTGTTCCTTTTGAAGTTCCTGAAGCTGCATCTGCTGGGCCTGCATTTGCATATCCTGCATGCGCTGCTTCTGCACCAGGAGCTTGCCCTGTTCTATCTGGTTCAGCCCCCCGATGGCCTGGTTAAGCTGGCCTACGGGGTTGGCGTTGCCAATCGCCGCGAGAAGATTGAAGGCCATTTTCTACCACCCAAACAGGTTGCTGAGGAAATCGCTTAGCCCACTGTCTTTATAGACTTTGTATCCCAAGAGCCCGGCGGTTGGCAATTGAATGGCACCAGAAACCATGGCCGCGTTGTTGGCTGCCCCCAACTTATCGCGTTGCAGGTTATAGGCTTGGTTGTAGTTGTTGGCAGCCAGATTTTGCTTCTGCTGTTGCAGCCAAATATTGCCCGTGCCACTTAGGCCCCCAGGGGCCACAGTTCCGAACTCCCGCGCCTGTTCCGCCAGTCGGGCCTGGTCCATGGCGAGCTTGTCGGCCCACTGACGCTGCTGCAAGGCCAACTGCTGAGCACCAAGGTCTAGCCTGCCCTTTTCAACCCCGAACATATCGGTACGGTACTTTTGCTGGGCATCCTGGGCCATCTTGGAAAGGCCCAGGCGTTCGCGATCCGCCGCGTTGGCGTAGTTGCCCTCAATTACTCCCTGCTGTAGAGCCGCCGCCTGTTGGGGAGTGATGGCCTGGCCACCCGTGGTTGCTGCCTGCTGAGCCAGAAGGCGGCGCCAACTAGATGCCAAATCGGGTATTGCCATCTTTGCACCTACACGTTTTGTTGAGCTTGATTAGCCTTGTTCAGATACTCGCTAGAGTTCTGAATCATTTGCTTGTACTGGTCCAGCCCCAAATTGGTGGGCCAGTCCGCCGGGAATCGCCAATCGCGCCCCAAAAGCTGGCTACCCAGCGCCGAGGCCTGGTCATAAACGCCACCCGTGGGCGCGTTAGGTTGAAACTGTGTGTACCCGCTGGAATCGAAGTTAAGCCCGCCAGAAGGAGCGCTACTCCCGCCGCCCGCCGTGCCGCCCCAGTAGTTCTGCATGTCTTGAGACGATACGCTGCCCAAGTCGTCCTTTTTCTGGTTCCACGGCGAGTTGGGGTCATTGAAGAACCCGCCGTAGGTCTGCAACTGCTTCGCGGCTGCGGAAATGTTGGGGTTTTCCTTCACGTTGGGGTCAGCGTTGTACATCGACTGGAACCAAGCCATCTGCTGAGGCGAGAAGGATGAAAAGAGCTTCTTGAACTGGTCGGGCTGTAGGTTGGCTGAATTGGCATAGCGCACCACGGTATCCAGGGTATCTTGGGAGCCGTTGGGGTCCATGCCACCACGGAAACTAGGATCACCAGTCAGTGCTGGGCCATTGGGGTTCTGTGCTCGCCAAGCGGCTAGGGCGGAGTTAGCGCCTTCTCCCGTGAACGGCTGGCTAGCCCGGTTTAGGTATTGCAGGCCAGAGCCTATCCCGCTTAGGGCCTGGTCCTTACCTAGGGTGCGGTTCTGCATGCTGTTGTAGATGGTGTAGCCCACCCCAGCGGCCATCGCGGCGGGGCCTAACCAGGCCGTGGCGGGCATGGCGGCCAAGCTGGGGTAGGCAGCCGCGCCGGCCAGTTCAGTAGCCCCAGCGGCGGCAGGCGCACCCAAACCGCTTAAATCGGCTGCGACCGTACCACTAGCCCCCAAGCCCAGTCCAGCCGTACCAGAAGCCGCACCAGATAGGCCCGGAATAACGGCAGAGGCCTCGGAAATAGCGGGCGCGACGTTAGAGGCCGGACCAGCCGCGCTATAAGCCGAAGGCGCCGTGTCTGTCATGTAATACGGCTTGCTGGCCACCTGCGCCTGGGCCATATCCACCGGGGCCGGCGTGGGGGTGCCGTACACCGAAGACGCGCCGGGAGTGGGGGCCAACGTGGGCTGCACCGTGGGCGCTACCGTGCTGCCCATCGGCGTGGAGGACACCGCAGAAGGCACCGCAGACACCTGTGGAGCCGTATCCGTGAGAACCTTGCTAGCATAGGTGTCCAGAATGGGCGTGGGCATTGGGTTGCCATAGCTCGAAAGCGTCGGCCCCAGGGAGTCAATGCTGGGCGCGGTAGACGTCAGGGCCGGCGCAGTGGTTGCGGCCTTGGAGCCAATCAACCCCGCGCCCTGCGCCAGCTTGTACAGGTTGGCGCCGGCCCCCAGGGCACCCACGGCACCGCTCACCATGGACGACTGCGCGGCCTGGGACTGGGCATCCTGGGCCAACTGCGCCTGCTGGGCCGATTGCTGTTTGGACTGCTCAATGGCCGCCTGTTGCTGAGCCAATTCCGCGTCGTGCTGTGCCTGCTGCTGGGCCAACTGCTGTTCCAACTGGGCCATCTGCTCGGCCTCGTAGGCCTGCTGAGCCTCTTGGGCCGCTCGCTGCTGGGCAAGTTGCTGACGGGCCAACTCCACTTGGTTGGCGTAGTAGGCCGCCTGATTGTTCTGGTTGCCAAGCTGCTGGGAAAGCGCGTCCTGTTGGGCCGCCAGATTATACAACCCCGATATCTGGCCAGAGCGCACGCCAGCGGTCACAGCGGGAGACAAGGGACGGCCCGTGGTTAGCGCCTGCTGGTTGAGGCCAGTTAGGAACGAGTAAGGATTAATCATTAGTACACTTCCTCTCTAACCGTAGCGAATTCTCCGCTAATAACCAGCGGTTCAAAACCAATAATCTCGTTGTTGGTGCTAACCACAAACTTGAATCTATGGGTGAGCGCTGTATTCGCCCCCAAGGACCGCAAGCCACCATCAGGCACCACCCCGAACAGCCTAGCCCCCGGAGAAGTCATGGCTTGGGCCGGCACAGTGATGCCAGCCGTTTCCGTGTTACGGTAAATGGTGATGCCCACGGTTGCATTTGTGATACTCTTGGCCACGCCAGCCAGCTTGAGGTATCTAACATCGCTTTCCAGCATCATCGACTTGCTGAGGGCAATATCCCCCGTTTCCAGGGTATGCACTATGTTGTTACCGTCAAAGGCGGTGCCGTATTCCAAGCGCTCTATGTGGCCGTCAGCCGTGCCACCATAGACATATTTATTGCCCCTGGTGTCCTGCGCAGAGAAGCCACACAGCAACTTTTTGCCCGTGCCCCGGTCGATCTCAAACCACTTTTTTCTCCGCAAATCGTAAACCATTTCGCGGTTTAAGGTGCTACTGTTCCCCGTGGAACAAATCCAATGATATTCATAAGCCACATCATCGTAAAACCCATAAAACTGGTCAACCATGCTGCGGTTGATGAAGTTGGCCTGGGTAGGGTCAAAAAAGTCTTCTATGTCCTCTGAGATGCTGGCCAGAGCGTTGCCGTCAAACATCTCTATGCCACGGTCTGACTGCCACATAATGACGTGCTTGGTTACGCCTTGAGCCACGTTAAAGCTCATGTCACAAGCCTTGATCGTCAAGGGAGCGACGCAGCCCACGCTTTGGCTAATGGTATAGATTTTGTATTGCCCGGGGGCCGCCGATGAAAGGGTAGCCGTTCCAGTTATTACCCAGTCAACCAAGTAGGTGGCAGATCGCTTCATTACCACCATGTTGTCGTACAAGCTGGAACCAAACCTAGAGAACAACGTGGCGGCGCCCATTACCGCATCATCGCCACCAAAGGTAAGCGTAAAAGCGTCAATGCCATTGAACACGCAATTGGTCTGCGTGGCACTGCCCATAAGCTGGTTTTTTTCGCCGGTAACGTCATTCCCCAGCCAAAGCCGGTCTTGCCATACCACAGGGAAGGCGGAAGGCCGCAGGTTCACCGGGGCGGGTATCCCCCAGATATAATCAAGTCGCACATCAGCAGAAAGCGTTGTGCTGAACGTTATCTTGTAGAAAAACCAGGGGTCGGAGTTGGCAACCGTGGTTGCGAACTCCTTGTCGCTGGTAGGCGGGGACCAACTAACCACGCCAGACTTATTGAGGCTTTTATTCCCCACGGAGGTGGCGTCGGTAATCGGACCAACCGAAGTCCAAGCCGAGCCAGTCCAGTAAGATACGCTCATCACCACGTTGGCGGCGGTATTGACGTAGGTAGCATCTGGCAGCAAGAACCCTACGCCGGTTAGACGCTCGGCACAGGCCAGATAAATGGCCTGGGCACTGGTCAGGCTGCCCAACTGCACGTAGGTAAGCGCTGAAAGGCTGGTGTAGTCCTTCTGGCTTACGTTGGTGATGTAGTCGTTATAGCTGGTGGTGTAGGTATAAAAAGCAGACGCCGCCCGCTCGCTGCCATCCCAAATATCGGTGATGGATTGCATGGGGGCATCAACTGTGCAGTAATATATTGTGGTTGCAGCATCTATGCCGCTGAAAACAAACAGGTAATAATAACCAAGGGTATCCTCGGCATATCGCAAATTGGCGGTCCCCACCGTCGAGGTGAACGAAATGGTCCCAGTTTGGGCTAGGGTTTTCCCCCCCACGGAAGTTCCATCCGATATCCCCGCCACGGCGGAAAGGGCCGTGCCGTTCCACACATAAGCCGTGACGGTGGACGCGGACGTATTGGCCGTGCCTACGTAGAACTTGGCCCCCTGCAAGGCCCTGGTATAGACCAGGGCCACGTAACATTGAGCCGTAGTGCCATACGCCGAAAGCGGCGGAGTAAAATTGCTGGTATTGCGTGCCGCATTGGACACGCGGAACTCGTCCATCTGGCCAGTGAAATAGACAGTTGCGTTTTTGCCTATTTGAACGGCGCCGGTATAGTTGGCGGCCCGGTCCGCATCAGTGCCCGTGGCCAATAGCGTGCCGTTGACAAACAGGTAATAGTTATTGCCACTTTCGACGGCTTCTATGTGCGCCCAGGCACTGGCGGTAATCGCGTTTGCAGGAGTTGAGACTGTAACTACCGCCGTACTGGCGGCCTTTATAAGCAAGTTGAGCGAACCATCCGTACCAATATAAAGGCTGAATGAATCGTTATCGCTCGTCGTGTTTTGATAGTAAATGGGGTTAACCGCCGCCAGGCTGGTGGGATACACCCAGGTATCAATGGTCCAAGTGCCACCGCTAAAGTCAAAGGCTGCTGCGTCGGGCACGCTTAAGAATGCGTTGGTGCCATTGAACACAGCGGAATAAGAGCCAAATTTGTATATGGTATTAGAGAAAGTCACGCCGGTATTCGTGACCGTATTGGGCGTGGGGGCCGAATCAGTCACGTTGTTGTCCAAATGCAACAACAGCATAGTATTAGAATCAACCGAAGCGGCCACGGAGTGCATGGTGGCCACGTTCTGCGCATCGGTAAGCGTATTTGTTACCTTGGTGGTGTAGTCGTAGCGGAAGCTTCCCGCTGGGTCCGTGTTAACGAACAGGCCCACGGGGCTTTCAGGACCGCCATAGATGTAATTCTGGTCGCCATTGCAGGCCACCATGGCCCCGTTGGGGGCCGGGCTGAAATTGCAGGTGGTGTTGGCGGCCAGAGTAACGAAATCCGCGAACGTGTCCGCGCTGGGGACATTGGATGAAGTGGACGACTTCAAGAGCTTGGCACCAGAGGTGCCCACATCGTTGGTCTGCACTATCACCGCGTCATAGGCCGGCTGCTCCTTCTTGAAATGAAAGCCGTTGACGATATTAGTGTAAGACGTGGCCGAGGCGTTGATTGCCGTCATGCCCGACACGCCACGCGGGTTCTTGTCGGTATAGCGAAGATTTGTCAGGGTCTTATAGTTCTGGTCCCCAATGGCAAGCGGATCGGTGGAAGTTATCATCTTCCCCGACAGCGGCCAGTCAAAACGGCGGGTGGTTTGCGCCTGCTTGGGCATGATGCTCTAAACTGGGGGGGCCGAAGCCCCCCCGTCAGGGTTAAGAAGCCGTGACCGTGATCCCAGAAGCCATAGGCTCATATTCCATAAACACCGTGCCCGCCCCCGTAGCTGGCGGGCCGGCGCTAAAAATGGTCTGGATCACGCCAGTGGACACGTAGATGGGCATATGCAAAGCGCTGGCGATGACCACGCCAGGGTCAGTGGACTTGACCAGGGCCGTAGCCTTAACGCCGTCCACTGAAAAAATGGTCCTGACCGCCGCGCTGGCGGTATCAGTCGTACCGCAAAGGTCCGTGGCGCTGCCGCCCGTGGGGGTGAGGGAAAACTTCAAGGTGTTGATCCCGGCGGGCAGAACCGTGGTAATTAAAAGTCCCAAGGCGGTAATCTTTATCGGTCCGCCAGCTACGGTGAATCGAGTAGCCGTGCCGGTAAGATCGGCAGCAGCCAAGTCCTTGGTAGCTACCCGAGTGTTATTGGCAAGCAGGCTGGCATAACCAGAAGCGTTGGCGGTGCCCAACGGCTGACCATTATAGCCATCCGTGCTGAATCCTTCGCAATCAATGTCCCAGCTGATCTTGCCATAAGAACTGGCGAAGGTCGTGCCGGAAGCCACGCGAAGCTTGATTTTCTTGGCAAAACCGGTGGTGTTGGCCTGAATAACAATAGCCGCCGTGGGGCTAGCGCTAAGGTTATTGCAAGAGATGTTTTCCAGATACCAGTTCGTGCCCGCAGTGGTTGCGTTGTCGATGCAGCCAACCGAGAAATCTCCCTCGATCTCCACGTTCTTGAGCGTGACGCCCGTTCCGCCAACAACCTTAATACCATCGGTCTTTTGGGTGCCCGTGGTGCTGGCGAAATAACGATATCCGTCAATCACCATGCGGTTTGCAGCAGCCGTGGTGAGCACCTGAATGGTCGTAGCCATCGCGGCGGCATCATAATACTCAACGCCGTACATCTGGAAATCAGCCGCCTGCACATTGATGGCCGCAGCCACGGCGTCAATGCCCGTGAGGAAACGAGGGTTAAGCAACGTCACGTTGGCGGCGCTAACCACCATGGTGGCCGTGGTGGCGGTGAAAGCGATCGTGCCGCGCTTGGAACCCTGGCCGAGGAAAACCACGGTCACGCCAGCCACATTGAAGGGCAACCCCCCGGCAGTGGCTACGGTTTCTACGTGACCATTCATTACATAGATAACATCATCGTTGTTGGCTGTGCACTTGGTTATGGCATAGGCGATGGTGGCGAATGGAGTCTGATAACTCCCCGGGTTGCCATCACTGCCCACGACGCTGGAAACCCAGAACACATTGCCCTGGGGGATTTTCCCAGAAGGGAAAAGAGGGGCGCCGAAGGACGTAACCCCATTGGGAAAGTTGGTAAGGCCCATATTTCAGTCTCCCGCTACCGGTAAGACCGGTCGGTCATGGAACGTTTAACCATCGTGACCCGTATCCTGTTGCGATTCATCCTCTGCTTTTCGGCGTCGGAAAGCTTGCGGCACTCCATGTCGAAATGCTTATAGAAGGCATCGCCCTTGTTGGGATCACGATCACGGTACTTGTACAAATAAGCCGCATAGTGAACCAAGGCCATATCCGACGATGAATCGAACCTGTAGGCCCCATAAGGGCTGTAAACAGGGCTGGGCATCGCCAGATAGGGCACGGTCAACGTGCAGCCGCTGCTTGTTGGGGGCGGGTCAAGAACTATCTGCTTGAGCCCTTGCGAAACCACAACATAGCTGTCAGAAAGAGTCCAGTCATTGCCCGTCCCACCAAAAAGAGCCGTGGTAAGCTGGCCGCTGGAAACCTTGGCCAGCACCACACCCCCCGAAGCGTCAGTAATGTTGTAAACCGAGTCCCCGGGGGATACGTTGGCAAAAGGAGCGGTAGCGTCGATCAACGCGCACTCGCCCATGCTGGCAGTGCCACCGGAACTAGCAGTTCCGGTTATTCTCGAACCAGAAGTGGCCTTGTCCGTTATGCCAAAGTTGTAGGGGATGGGAGCCGTGGCTCCCGTAACCCCATAAGTATTAGCGTAATAGATGGCATCGTAGGGCCTGTACTTTACCCAGTAATCCGCATTGCCATCATTGAACTTGACCACCATCTCCGCTCTGGTGTCCGTGACATACAAACCGGCAAAATCATGAGCTAGATCATAGTTGGCCTGACTAGCTACCGTGGTTATGGTTTGTATGCCGGTCAGGCATTTGGTCCGCCGAGCAAACTCAACCGCTGCTGCGTAGAGATAGTCGTAACTAGTCTTCTCGTCGATGAAACGAGAATACGACGAATTCTCTAGCAGCAGGCTGTTAAGCTTGTTCAGCAGACTTTGCCCGTCCATTAGGCCACCTTGCGCAGGGCTTCCAAGTCAGGGTCTTCGCCAAGCGCCCGACTGATAATCTGGTACATCTTCTCGGCTCCTGGGCGCATCACCTTATAGTCCTTGGTAAACGGCACATTGCACTTGACGGCGAACGCCGCTGTCTGCGGGCTGATGCCAACCATGAACTCAGTCATGCGCTTGGCTTCCTGCATTACGGTATTGGCCCCGCCCTTGGCCATCTCGGAAGTGTTGAAGTATGCCTCGGCAACCTTATCCGCAAGTTCCGTCCGCGCTTGCTCGGCCTTGGCTCTAACTTCGCCCTTCAAAATGGGCATGCACTGGTTGATCTCGCGCAACTTCTTGCGTTTATCGTCCAGGCTAGCCTGTCGCTGCGCCTTGTTGGCCGGGTCGATCGATTGCTTAAGGAAGAACTCGTCAAGCCGAACGTCATCCTCCATGTTTTCGATTTGCAAAGAGTTCATCCAACAAGGATATTCGGCGCTGATATTGCCGTTCTTGTCGCGGTCCAAAGGCCCGAAAAACTCCACATCAAGGCCGGTATCATCTCGTTGCGGTTGCCGAGGCATGCTTACTGCTCCTAGCCCAGGTAATGCCCGTAAATCGGGCGCCAATCCAAAATGGCCGCACCGAACCTAGCCCGGACAGACCACTTGGCGCTAAAGGTTTCAAAGTCAACCGTGGTCTTGGTGGCGGGCTTGACTCTCTCCAGCCACACGGCATAGCGCTTGAGCATCTTGGAGTCAGCCATGAACCAGCTCTGGGTCAGGTAGTCATCCAGGCGGTACAGAGGCACCACCCGGAAGCGCCCGAACTGCGCATTAATCTTGTGGTTGGCGCTGTCCGGGTCCAGCATGGACTTGACCCCGGCGTTGTTGTCACCCACGGCCTCAAAAGCCGCATCCATCTGGGTAATGGGGACGAAGATGGTATCCGGGCTGACATCAATCCGCTGGCCGATACTGTTGCGGAACTTCATCATGGCGATACGGGTAGCGCCGATGGAAGTCTTGGAGATGGCCGAGGTCCCAGTGTTGCTGAAACCAGAAGCGGTGCTCACGGGGGCCTTGGTGGTGTGAGCACTGTTGCAGAGGCTAAGACCTTCCTCGTAAGAGGCGTAGAGGTTAACGCCGTCCCAAGCATGGGACAAAAGCTCCATGCCCTTCTTGGCGTATACCCGCCGCATACTACGAGTGAGGGCTCCGGCTTGGTCAGTCATGACCTTATAGCGCTTGTCCTCCAAGAACGTCTGGTCCCATTGGACGCCAGCGGCATAGGTCTTGGGCTCCACGCGGATCAAGTACTCGGGAACTTGCCCCAAATACTCCAGGGCGCCGTTGAAGGCCGGCACGTCCGGCAAATCACTAACGCCGTAGAACTCTTCCCAGGCTCGGTCACTCTGGGTCGTGGTGTAAATTTCGTCCCTCTGGTCAGGGATTTCCTTCCACTCGTTCTCAAAAACCTTGGTCAGCCGGTCATCGAGAAGGCGGGGGAAGTTCTCAGCAATCATCACAACGGACATGGCTTAACCTCCCTACGCCCGGTTAGCCGAGAAGTGGTCGGCGTTGAAACGGAAATCAATGTACTCGTTCCCGGCCTCTTCCAGGTTGATGTTAACGATATCGACAAGGTAGTAGTCGATGGTCAGCGCTGCGCTGGTGTCAATGAAACTACCGGTAGAGTCGAACTGCACCCGCTTGGTACCGTCAAACCCCACGTTAACGGCCACAAAGGTATCTCCAATGGCGATATCGTAGGGGAAGGGGTTATAGAAGGTGCAAACCGTGGTGCTGGTATGGTAGCCCATGCGCATCAGGCCCTTGTTGGCACCGGTGCGACAGTAGTAAGTGCTGTTGTAGGCCACCGGAGTGAAGCAAGCCGCCGTGGTCGTCATGCCTAGGCCGGTGGTGGAACCGGTGGTTACAGTAACCACAGTAGGCGCCGTGCCAAAGGTGCTGTTGTAAATAGAACCACGGATTACGGTAGACGGAAGCACGTCCGCATACTTAACCATGGTGGCCGGCTCGCCCTTGGGGAACTTGCCTTCGACAAAGCGCCAGTCCCTGGCCAACAGAGTAGCCTGGGTGCCCACGGATACGATCTTCTGACCGTGATAGGTCGAGTCGTAGGTGGGGGTGAAGTCATTGCCACTAAGCACAACCCCCTTGGGGATGTACTTATGGGTAGTGTCTGCCGCGCCGCTGGCCGCTCCGATGGCAATCACGCCCTGGGTGGCGGGAGTGCCGCCGGCCCCAGCCGTGATGATCGAGCCCTCGTAAACGGTGGCCGCGCCGCCAGAGCCATAGTCAACCAAGGCCCACCGGGGGATGGCGGTGCCTTCCGCGATGCTGAAACCCATATCTCAAGTCTCCATTAGGGAACGGTGGCAAAGCAGAAGGGACACCCACGCCCACTAGCAGCGTATAAGTGCCTTCTTCCCGCCGACCATTCCTGGTCATAGTAGTTTTTATGCGCCACAAGCCCATGCCCGAAAAATCTTCGGGTGGCCACGGCAGACAATGAGTTGCCCGAGTCCCAAGGGGAGAGGCTGTAACGCCGGGCTTCAACATAGTTGGCATTGGTTGTCCCCAACCCACCATCACCGTTGAAGTTAGCCTCGGCGTCCACCTCAAAGCCGCAATTCCAGCAAGTGTAGTAACGCCCGTGGTCCTCAGCGGCACCCCACACAACCCTTGATTTGGGACGAGTGAGCCGACGGCCTCGGTAGTACGGAACATACCGGCTGCTGGAAGTGCTCATGCCTACCTACCCTTAATCACCAGGGTGGAAGACCGGTCCGCGCCCAGGGCCTTGGCAACCTCTTCATCCGTCATACCCATGGCGCTAATAAAATCCTCTTCTTCTCTTGACAGCTTCGGGCGAACGGGTTTGGCCGTGGCCTCACCCTTGCCCGCGCTGGCCACCGCCGCGCCTTTGCCCGATTCTTGCCGAAGATTGACGTTACCGGCCTTCTTATGCTTGTCCAGGAAGAGCTTGGCGCGAAGGTAGTTATCCTTGGCGTCAACCTCGGGGTCCAGCTTGTTCATGGCGTTGAACTGGGGGAATTTGGGGTCCATCATGAGCGCGAACACCTCCCCAAAATCTTCATCCCCAACCTCGGCCTTGATGCCTCCCAAAACCTGGACATAAGCGGTTTGGTACATCTGATAGGCTTTTTGGGCCTGCCTGTCTCGCCACTCCATGGTGGCGATCACTCCGTTGGCATCGTAGACCGCATCCGGTGGCCGGTCCTCTTCCTGCTCATGGGGCTTGGCGGCGGCAGCTTGCAAAAGCCCGGTAAGTTGCTCCACCTGGCGCTTTAGTTCAGCGATTTCGCGCCCCTGCCTAGACGATTCCGCGTTTTCGGCCTTGGGGGGCGTTGCCGCCGGCTGCTCGCCCTGCTTAACCGGGGCAGCCTCCATGGGCTCCCCCTCGCTACCCTCGATCAACTGCGCGTCCCAAGCGGAGGCCAAGTCTTGGTCAGAGACGGCGGCCTGGGGCTGGGCCTGTTGCGCTACATCAGTCATGGTTCATCCTTCCTGTGCCAAAAAAGAGGACCGTCCCCGCTAGCGGACGGTCCTCAGCTTTGGCGTTACCTCGGTTCGGGTGGCCACCCTTGCCGAGTATCTACAATATATATCGGCTTATCAGCCCTCCGGCTGTGCTTCGCCCTTTCCTTTGCCTATGCCATCAAGGCCAGCAAGGTATTTTGTGATCCGCATGGACCACAGCTCCATGATTTCCCTTACCACCTGTAGCTCTATCTTGTCCCGGTCCTGCGAGTCAAGGCTTGCCACCTTCTCCAGAAGAAGCGTGTGGCGAGCGGCCAAGTCTTTTAGCAACTCCATTCCTATGGGAGAATCTATGGCCTGCATGAAAGCTGCGTTCTTGGCCAAAAAAGTAAGCGTGTTCTGACCGCGCATCCGCGAACGATTCATGTACTGCAAAAATTTAGCGCCTTCTTCTCGCATTACATGCCCCTAGCCATCATCTCGCCACCGCTCATTGGCGTACCGTTTTGATTGCTGGTGGCACCACCAGGGCCGGGGCCGATCTCCCCGGCGCCTGGGGCACCACCGGGTGGCAGCGCCGGCTGGCTGTTGGCCAGCTTGTTTATCATCGGGGCCACAAGGCGAAAGTCATCGCCCATAAGTTCCGTTATTTTGGCCGTGGCGTATGCAATCAAGGGCACCAGCGCCGGGATGGCCTGCGCCAGAGTGCCAATCCTGCCAATAAATTGGTCCCACCCCTGAATTTTGCGCCACTTGTTACTCTCAGCCTCAATCGCGCCCGTGATGGGCTTATAGCTGTAGTCTCCATCGGGATCAAAAAAACGCAGGTCATCGCCCAAAATAGTGAGGCCTGTTTCCATCTCCATGAACTGATGGGACATTTGCCCGATCATCCAATAAAGTTCAGTGAGGGCGGTGTGTTCCACCGTCAACTCTTTGTAGTTGGCGCGGATATTGCTTCTACTGTCCGCTCCCGCTACTGCCGTAGCCGTGGTGCTGGTTTTTACCGGCATGTCCCCCAGGGTGGTGGGGAACACGGCGTTGACCTGCTGCATCTGCGTGGTGAGCATCTGGATTTGCTCCAGCATGCCACGAATGTCCCCCGATATGGACAACTCCCTTATATCATTAACATCCTCAACCGGGATTGTGCCTTCGGGCTGAATATTGATCTCGAGGTCATCATCAGCAGCATACTTCTTGACCACGAAGGTGGGCAAAGTGGCGAGCTGTGCCCGGTCCATGCCCAAATTATAAGAATCATTGATGCCAACCTGCAATTCCCGGCTGTACTTGGCGTCTGACATCCCCATGTCAGAGGTGGGGTGGACGTAGCAACGTCCACGGATAAGGGGGCGATAAAGCTGCCCCTTGGTATCCATGAAGGGCGAGGGCACGAACCTAATCAGCGTGTCGCTAGCGCCGCCGGTATGCACCACGGTAAGGATGGCTTCTACTAACTCGGCCTTTTCAAGGGGGTTTCCTTGATCGTCTACGCCTGGCCTTATTGCCGTGGGGGCGCCCAAGTCATTGCGCTCCACAATGATGGCCCATATCTTGCCATAACGGTCCAGGACGTCAAACTTAGGGCCAACGTGGGGCTGATCGAGTGGTGTTTGGGGATCACGAGCGTTTGTGGTTTCGCGGGTCGTTTCGGTTTCCCCGTCGCCACGAACGCTTTCAAGCGCCTCTAGCCCCTCATAGCCCATTTTCTCCGCATTATCGCGTAACCAAGCCAGGCTGCGCTCACTGCGGATAATCACATAATCTTTATCTTGGGCGCTATACGCATAGGAATTGTCCATGAACACGTTGCGCGGGTCTGCCACATCGCAGTCAAAGAAATCATGGTGAATCTTCTTGACGGGGGTCTCTCTCGTGCCCTCGATAATATTTCTCTGCCCAGTTACCGGGTCAACCACAATCGTGGGCACGGGCTGCGTTATGATATTAACTTCAACCTTTTTATCCCATCCGCACACAAGCCAAGCATCACCACACAAAGCGTTGATACCCCGAAAGCGCATGTACTTCTGAAAGAAATGAAGACCTCTGCGGTTTAGTGTCCGGTTGATAAGCTTTTTATATGCGCGGCACTTCCCCTCGTCTTGGGGGCCATCGCCCTCCAACAGCACCTCGGCATAGTCCCGACTGCCAAACATGGTGCCGGCCCACTGGCTGCACTCTGTGAGGAAAATTGAAGCAAAAACAGGATAATATATATCGCTACGCCATTCATAGTCTTTTTCGGTGCGGCGCAGCTCTATCATGTCCAACATGGCATCAAGATCGGCGTCGGCAATGCTGCGATTACTCTTGGCGTTGTTGTATTCCTCGCCAATCATCTTTACCAAGACATCTCGTTGCGGGTCGCTTATGGTCTTTTTCTTCCGTGCCATTAGTACATACCCGCCTGGAAATACCGCTTTCCGCTAGTGCGGTGATGATTGCCACCCCAGTGGGCGCGGGAAACGCGGTTATCTTTCAACAGCGCCTCAATCGCGGTACAGAAGTGACTCCAGCGGCCAATGGGTTTGGGCTTCTCGCCTTTCTCAAGCTCGTGGTCCCGGTGCGCCCAGGATTCGTAACGCCAGTTCTTGAGGCTATCAATTACGTTGATACAGGTACGAGAGACCCAAATGGTGGGCAGGTTAATAGTTTGGCCTTCGCGTACTGCCTTGTTGTTGAAAGGCTTCCCCACCATCAGGGAGTTATATAACCGTTCGCGCAGCTTCTCGCGCCCTACTTCCCCCTTGCTATCCCAAGGCTCCCAATACCCGCCGGAGCATATCCCTTCCCGTTTGAATTGACGGAACAACCGGTTAAGGTCTTGCACGGTGGTGATTCCCGTGTTGGCCTGGGTAGAATTGGCCAGAGGGTCGATTAGGTTGGCAGTGAAGACCAGGCGGTCACTTCCTCTAGCAATAATATCGGCTATCTGGGGGGTTATTACACTAGTGGGGTTAGGATTGGCTTCCTGCCAAATAAAAAGCTCATCATCGGGGCTTAGGCTGGCCCAAACGATCGCCACCGGCTCCCGGGTGTGCCAGTCCACGCTCCTGAAATGCTTCCAGTTGGCTGGCGGCAACCCATCCATGAAGAACTCGGGCTCGTCTATGACGTGGCAATTCATGGAGAATTTTTTATAAATCGACCCGCCAAGCTCGCGGAAAAGCCCGAACAGGCGAGCGTCTATGCTTTCCTCGTCCAGGCCGTGGCTCTTGGCTTCAATGTTGTCAGGGTTCAGTATCGGATTGTCATACGTGGAGCAAACGATTACATCCGTATGATTCAGGTCGTTCAGCTTCTCTATCTCGGGTTTGTCTTCGCCTGTGCGCAATAAAATGCGGTCCCTAACATGCTTAGTGCGCAGAATGCGGCTAGCGTTTTCATAAACATTATCAAACACCCACCCGTGCCCGCCGGCAACAGGGGTGTACGTCAAAATGAGCGGCCCGCCGCTGTTCATGAGGCGGGCCGTGGATTCCTGCCAAAACGTGATGCTGGGGGCTTCGTCGCACCACACCAGCCATCTGTCAACACCAGCTTGGCGCTGTTCTGTCTGGTTATAGGAAACAAACTCAATAACAATATCTTTGCCGCCAAGAGGGCTCTTGACGATCATGTTTTTGGAGCGAGCGGTCACGTCCTTCTTTATCAACGATGAAGGCAACAGGGCACGAATGGGGCCATAGGCTGAGCTAGAGGCCTCGTTTTCTTTGTCCTCTCCGGGTAAAACCTCACACGCCACCCTGATAACCCGGAACTTCTCGTCTGGGGTGATATTTCTGGTGGGATGAATGCCTAGAATGGGGGCCACGATCCAATCCATGGCGACCCCATAGGTTTTGCCGCCCCGGTTGCCAGAGCACAGAAAGACTACCTGCGCGGTGGAATTTATCAGCCACTTGCTCTGCTGCGTAGGTTGGAACGCAAGTATCCCTTCATACTCATTGAGTATGCGGATATCGTCTTGCGTAACCTGCGTGCCGGATATGTCGAGCAATTTTACGCCAGTTCAAAGGTGATATGGCAGTTGGCAGGCGTCGTAAACGTCTGCTCGCTAGCCAATATATATGGACGCATCCATACCCCCTTGCCAAAGCCCTCCCTGTTGGGGGCGTCATCCGTGGCCGCAGCAGTGGCCAGCCTGTAAATCTCAGGACCGGTGGTACTGCCATCCCGGATAATCAGGGTGTCAGCTCCACTAGCGCTAAAATTGATCGACCGCACACAAATCCCCTGGGGACCGCTCTCGGGGGCGCCAAGCGCCGTCCAGTCCCAGTCGGCCATGCCAACAGAATTTGGCGTAATGGTATAGAAACGACCGCTGCGGGCCGCCGTATAGCCAGCAGCCATTACATGCCGCCCTTCTTCTTGCGCTTTTTGCGCAGGGTATCCTTAATGAAATCAGGGGAAAGGGCCGGCAGACCCTTTCTGAACCCCGGCATTTTAGGCTTGGGAACCTTCACCTTTTTCACCTTGGGATACTCCTGAAATGTGAACTCACAGTTCCGATAGGAACCCATGGTTCCGAATTAAGCACAAAAAAAATGCGCAGTCAAGCGCAAAAATGACGGGGGGAACGATTTTGGTGTATTTAATTCAATGGACCGAGAAATCAGATTTGATAATCCGTGCACCCCGGCGCTAGCATTGCACGGGCGAAACCGTCTGTTGGCGAGTCTGAATTCTCCCGAACCGGGCTCGCGAACAAGTCAGGGCTACCAATCAACTTACGCTGTGCCCTGTGTACGCCATCCATCGAACGAGCTGGCGCAACAACAATCGCGGCGGGGGCACCAAAAAGGGCCTCTAGCGTGTCAACCCGGCGACCCTCGCGATTAATCATAGCTCATTTACCTCCCCGTACTCGTGCCCGCCAATCTTAAGCTTCTCGGGGATTGTCATCGCTCCCTACCTCATCCAATGCCTTCTCGTATTCATCCCAACTCACACCCAGCTCTATCGCCACCTGCCGCTCAATGAACGTGGCGAACTGATGCTCCCTGCGATAAGGAGCCCACAGAGCGTCTCCAGGTTCACCACCCCCGTCATACGCCTCGTCGAACGATGTTACCTCCGCATCGCTAATCCCTCGCTTCCTGCACAGATACCACTCCACAAACTCATGTAGAGCCACCAAAAACTCATAATCCTCACCACCCATGGCGCTGACCGTGATCCGGCCATCTCCCCGCCAGTCGCCAACGGTATCATACCGCTGCTCAGAATGGGGGATTACAAGAATGGATATGTCAGCGAAAGCCATCACCCACCAACTAAAAACTGTGGCCCCAGGGCTTTCTTAAGGCCCCAGGACCACGCTAGGAAAGGAGAAACCACCACAGGGGACAACTTAAGACTAGCACCAGCCAACAGCGCATGTCAAACCAAAAATTATTACATGCTCCCGTCTATGCAACCACGCTCGCAAACACACTGCGCACCCAGCACAACCCAACCACACTTAGGGCAAACGTAAGACCCGTACACGAACGAAAGGCCAGAGGCGAGGCATGACTTTTTACTCGCCGTGTGCAGGAGAGAAGGGGCAATCGCCGGGGCGCCGGGAGTCCCAATCCGCTCCCCCCCCGGGGGCGCCCCTCCCCCGCCCGTGAAACACAGCGACATTTTCTGGTTTACATAATAACCGTTATGCGACATAAAGACCCAATCACAATACATATCAGTCGGTTACATCGGGGTCAACGTCAATTGTTTCACGGTCGGCG
>JAEHJW020000162.1_pt1 | contig 22774 bp, 32 predicted proteins | sample 9271431 | NCBI WGS metagenome assembly JAEHJW02 | reverse complement strand
GGTGATACCTCAATCTTTAATTCTAATTCAACAAATCCTCCTGACAGGAGATTTACCCTTGCAACCGCCAGAGGATGTTTATTCCATGTTGGCAGCCTTTGATTATCTCAATATGCCTCAATTAAATGTTTTGATTGACCCCTTCTACCCATTATTTCGACAAACTCGACCCGAGCTTAATCTCCTCCAAATTAAGGCCCAATTGGTTAATCCAGATGTATATCGAGCGCTTCTACTGGATACTGTATCGGGTCCGGGTCCCATCTTAACACAATACCTGGTTGAGAATGCACCGGTGGAGGCTGAAATCCAGGCTATTACGGAGAGCTTGTTCGTTCAGGCGGCGAGTATTGGGAACGCGGAAGTGGTTGACGTTTTACTGAAGTGGGTCAATCCCGTCACAGCTAAACTTAATGGGGACGATTTAAATATACAGGATTATCGAGCTTATGCAGAAGAAGCTATACTTAACGGGAAGAATCAAGCTCTGAATTATGCGTGTCTCTTTGGGTATGTTGACACGATTCGGGTCTTGCTGCAAAGTCGTCTTGTTGTATTAGATTATACAGCGTTATCGCATGCATGGCAATCAGGTTCGACTCTAGCCTTCCAATTAATAGCTCTAGATCCACGAATACCCGCTGATGCAGTCAATCACATGTTGAGTAAGAGCAGCTTGACACCAGTTGAAGTTCGGATTCTCTTAAATTCACCTAAGGCGGACCCAAATCTCAGGGATATCTATGATTATTATGTTGCCAGCATAGACGAGCATCTTCGATTTCGAATGAATCCACCAATTAATGATATAGATAAGCTTAATTTGCTCTACTGGGACCCTCGCACAAATCTGGCACTCATGTTCGAGCGTATCTTTAAGACGCATGTATTTCTTCCCTCCGATTTGGTCCTCAGTTGGATGACCCATCCAAAGTTCAATCCAAATATTCTGCCGAAGGCCTGGTATCAATCCATGGTTTGGCTTTGGCCTCTAGAAGTTTTAGCTGCCTTTATTCAAAGATTCCCAGAAACACGACCTCAAATTGAAGAAGCTCAGGCGCAGGCTCCACTAGATATCAATGCAGGTGACCCCCAAAATGACCCGCAGGATATACTCCGTGTTCTTCATTAATTTTAACATGATAAATCATGTTAAAATTAAGACCCTATTAAAATCATGGCGCAAGTGCAAATCCACTTGTCCTTATTTCGAACATCCATTGTCTTACCTAAGTTAGCTCTATTAGAACTCTTTCCGGAAAGTATTCTGGCTCAAACGGCTCAAGATTTTGGTGATACCTTTGAGATTACTAATCCCGTCGTGACACCTGAAGCCATGACCTTAATTCAACAAATCCTCTTAACAAAAGAACTCCCCATCCAGCCACCCGGAGATGTTTATTCGATGTTGGCATCCTTTGATTATCTCAATATGCCTCAATTAAATGTTTTGACTGACCCCTTCTATCCACTCTTTCGTTTTGGTCGACCCGAGCTTAATCTCCTCGACATTAAACCTGTGCTACAGAATTCCGAAATGTATCGAAATCTTCTTCGGGAGTGCATTGAGGGCGGTGGTCCAACTCTCGCCCAATATTTCATTGAGAATGCGCCCGTCGAGGCTAAAATCCAAGCAATTAATGAGAGTCTCTTTGTCTATGCGGCAGCTCAGGGTCAGGAAGAGATTGTAAGTGTATTGTTACCACGAGTCAACCCTGTGACAGCTAAATTAAATTATGATGATACACCCACCCAGGATTATCGACAGAATATAGAAGGCCGTTTAAGCAAAGAAACGAATCAAGGTTTGCTTTACGCCTGTCTTTATGGTCGAGCCAGTGTCCTTCGAGTACTCCTCAAAGACCCGCGGGTGCAAGTTATTAACCCGGCTTTATGGTTAACGCATCGAGCTGGGTCTTTGGAGGCCTTTCAGGTGCTGGCTTTGGACCCCAAAACTCCAGCCAGGGAGATTAATGATATGCTCGATTATCCGGGGATCAGCCCAATTCAAGCCAGATTACTATTGAGTCGACCCGAGGCTAACCCAAATCTCCTGACGGAAATCTGGCCGAATCTAACCTCTCCTGATGCCGAGAGTATCACGGTGATGGGACTTCTTTTGCGAGATCCCCGAACCGACATCAATGCAGTTTTGGCGGGTTTTGACAGTACTTTTAATCTCACCATAGAGACAGCACAGACCATCCTAGCCAATCCTAAATTCAACCCGCAGGCACAGAATGATCATTGGTATAACTCAATGGTCTGGCTTTGGCCTTTGACGATTCTTGCCACATTTATGGAAAGATTTCCCGAGATGACACCGAGAATCATCCAAGCCTATAATCTTATAATGAAGCCAGAGGTCACACCAGCTGAATTTCAAGCCATCACGGATCTCAAGACTTACCCAAAAGTCAATGACCCACAAGCGGTCGCGACAATAATTCAGGCACCGATAGGTGCCGGTATTTTATAAACGGGACCCTGAGGACCCGTTTATAAAATTCAGGCACACGCTAAATAAAATTATTCGGAGGAAATAAAATGTCTGGAGAGCCCGATCTCGCCGATTTCCCAACTTTTGGTATGCCGGGCACACTTCACTTTGCCACAGAGCCAGATATTATCCCAACCTATAATGAAACTCCCTACCCCACCGAAGTTCCCGGTGGTGTCAGTAATGAACCTTTTATTCTAGAGAATGCGGTGCTTAACTTAAATCCGCTTGTGGAGCAGGTGCCTTTGAACTGGCAGGGACCTTTGGCTGTGGGACCGTATGCGATTCTTTGGCAACTAGCTCAACAGGCAGGGTCACCAAATGAATTCTATGCTCTTCTAGCCCAAAGAGTTAATCCGGCGCAACCGGCCTTAATTGGCACACCTAATAGTTCCGTTAATTATCTGAGGACCTTAACCACTAGTGGAACACTAGAATCACCGGACGAGATTCAGCTCCAACTCGTGCAATTGACATAATTTACTTTCAGGTGTTCAATCGAACATCTAAAGGAAAGAAATTCATCTTCCAGCTTTTTGCTGGAAGATGAAAATGACAGCTCAAGTCTTCACTTTGCCGGAAAATTTCTTGATGCCCGGTGATATAATCGAGCCGGAATACACTCTGGAGGGAGAAATTATAGTTCCTGGACAAGTACCTAGAGAGACACTTGAAGATGCGGCACTCTACCTCCAGGAGGAGGGATACAAACCTCGTCAAGGGGATATCGTCGTTTTCCCAACTCTGGTCGATTGGGGTAATCGAGCTCGGTTTATCTTTACAGCGGAAGGCCTCGAGCCGCTCGACTATATTTATAGTGAAAAGGGGTCTCCACCCCCAAGTCTGCCGATTCCAGATTACCCCATCCACTATTGGGATCAAGCTATACCCGGAAATGAAATTGTATGGCTCGATGTTGAGCCGTATATTGACCAGCTGATAAGTCACCTCACTAATACATCGACCTGGTTTATTACGCCTATAGGTCAGCAAATCAATATTTATTTTGATAGAACGAGTCAACATGACCGAGAGGTCCAGCGACTGAATTTTGAGACGGATATTCATACGATGGATTATCTCCCCTTACGCATTCGACCCGAACAAATCAATGTCCCAGCCAATAACTCGAACCTCTTCTACCCCGCATAATTCTTATCTGTTTGAACAGATAAGAACGATTTATCTAACGACGAGGGTTAATCCAAGAAGAAATATCCATCTCGAGGGATAAGGAAGAGTTGCTTTAGAGATAGGATCAGGATAGGGTGGAGGAATAACACTCCCCCCATCCGGCATAATTATATCGCTCGTGTTATAGAAACACAGCTGTCGATCCCGAATCCGTGTTACCCATCCGGTATGAGATCCACTCGCTAGAATTCTCCAAGTAGTCTTCAATTCACCCGCTTCAGTTATGGAATCGGCATCTAGATCAATAAAACCTTCGGATGTAATATGAAGACTCCCATTTTGGGCTAGAAGCCAGACGTTGATTCGAACTTCTAATTCAGGAATAGTTTCGGCTGCACCCGAGATGTCATATTGGGGTATAAACAGCAAACAGTTGTGGGAATACTGAGTCGCCCATGCACTACCTATTAAGAATAACACGGGCCACATTTACAACTAAAATTATTGAAGAAGACGGTCAATTCCTCCATTCAATTGACTGAGGTTTAAATGTGTTCTCGAGCCATAAAAACGGCGGATCTAATTAAGTTTAGATTGCAAATCTCTAATGTACCGAACAAATATAAAGATTACTATCATCTCGGTGGAACCTATTTTTCGTATGTGCTCAAATGGGTTAAGGATTATCTAAAGGGTTTGTATCTGGATACAAAATGGCAAAATATAAATGGTTGTATAAATAAATGGACTTGCCCGCATGCACCGAAAGTTTAGCGTGTCAAAATCTAACAACTAACACTCATGATTATATTGCTGCTATCTCTACAATTACATCACCCGAGTTTCAACATGGCATGCTGTCTCTAACCGAACAGTGGAATCGTTTGACCGTTTTAATCCAGACATATACACGTTTAGAGTGTCATGTGGAATGTATCTCTAGAATGCCTGTTAAATCACTAAATTTAGTGCGTTATGAAACAGAGGCTCGCTTATTGCTCTATAATACGAGCGAGTGGTTGACGAACCTGCTAGCGGCATGGGGCAATACACTTGCCTATTATAGTCAATGTATTGCCAATCTCAATCAAGCCGCTATGTAATTGCCTATTATGTCCACAAGACATAATAGTTACTTCTTTTTACCTAAGATCTTCTCAGCCGCGTGTTGTTTCTTATTGGCGGCTGCCAGAAGATATCCTGCTTGTTTTTGCTGAGCCTTAGCAGCCTTCAGGGCTTGTTGGGCCGCTTTCTTTTCTAACGTGGCAGCTTTGGGGGGCATGGTTATCTACTGTTTATGTCTCACCCGAAGAGTCAATTTGGCTTAATTAGACGAAGTACCAAAAACTACCCCACAGACCTGAAGTACTGGTTAAATTAGCCTGCGTCATATTGAGATAGGCATTGGTTGCCCCCGTGCTTTGATTAATATTGGCGTAAGACGAATTGGCATTAACCGCTATGTCCGCTTGTACATAACCCGTATTCAATGCCACAAGTCCCCATGCCCCCAGGTTGCATACCGGTTGGGAGACAGTACTGCTTGTTATAGGTAGAGTTATCGTTAGATTACCTGTATTTGTACCCTTTGAACTGATGTTAATAGCGAATGAACAGAAAACCATCGAGCCAATCTGAATGTAGCTACCACCCTGATTACTATACGTAATTCCTGCCGTACTTCCACCAATAGCCAAATACGGCGTCCAACTGGTAGTCGACGCATATTTAGACAGTGTACTCCCCCCAAAATTAATCCCTGGAGTATAGATATTTCCACCAACACCTATCCCTCCAGGAGTTACTATGGCTCCTGTTGTTGTAGATGTCGAGTCGGTTGTGTTCGTGTTATTAATTTGTCCCCCGATGTAAGTATCACCAGCAATACCAACTCCACCGGCCGTAATTATGGCTCCCGTTGACGTCGAGGTTGAATCGGTCGTCCCAGAAGCGTTAATTTGTCCTGTCGCTGTCACATTCCCAAATTGCGGATTTCCCGAGGAACTGAGATCCTGCGTCATAGTGGCATTAAGAGTTCCGCCACCCGAAGCAACACTCAGATTACACCCGTTCGTATTGGCAATCGAACACGACACCTGAACAGAGGATCCATTGGTGGCAACAAGCTCATTTGGTGAAAGGGACATTGTTTATATAGACGTCAACTATTTAAGTTTAATTTTGTCTTAGATGAAATACCAAATATTTCCCCAAATACCCGAGCTATTGGTCAAATGGTTATCTGCAAGATATACAATATTCCCACCCGATGGATTCGATAAAGTAAATAGAGCAGCTCGGCTATAGGTAGGTTGTAAACTCATTTGGGTCATACCCGTTGGAATTCCGACAAGACCCCAGGCCCCTACATTTATAGTTGGTTGTGTACCACCCGATATCGTCACCGGAAGCGATAAACCTATACCTCCGGTATTTGTTCCCTTGGATGTTAAGTTCATCCCAAATGAGCACATAACCAGATTACCAAAATAACACACTGTACCCCACTGATTAGAATAAGTAAATCCACTTGGATTTAAATTAATCAACAGAGAGGGTGTCCAACTTTGGGGTGTTCCAAAACTCGATAATGTACTCCCTCCAAAATTAATTCCTCCGCCGCAATAAATAGTTTTTGCTATACCCATCCCTCCTGGAGTCACGATTGCTCCTGTCGTGGGTGAGGTTGAATTTGTTGTGTCGGTACTGTTAATTTGTCCCCCAACGGTCGTATTCTTGGCAATACCCATACCTCCAGCCGTCACCAGTGCTCCGCTTGAGGTTGAAGTGGAATTGGTCGTATTAGAGGCATCAAGTTGACCCGTGGGAGTGATATTGGTGAATTGCGGATTTCCTGCGGGACTTAAATCTTGCGCCATAGCAGCGTTAAGAGTACCCCCGCCACTAGCCACACTCAAATTACATCCATCCGCGTTGGCAATCGTGCAGGAGACCGCGGCAGAAGAGGCATTAGTAGCAACAAGCTCATTTGGTGAAAGGGACATTGTTTATATAGACATCAACTATTTAAGTTTTAATTCCATTATCGACATATCCTCTAGTGGAGGGATATGTTGAAATTTTAAATAAAAAACCAAATATTTCCCCAAATACCGGGGTTATTGGGCAAGTTACCACTGGTCAAATTTGTGAAACCTAGATTGCTTGATGTAGCCGACTGGTAGAAATAGGCGTAGGATGTTCCAGGTGTAGGTGATAGGCTCAATTGTGTATAATCTACATCTAGATTGAGATTACCCCAAGCCCCTACATTTATAACTGGTTGCACAGCACTGGAACATGTATAGGGGAGATTTAAAGTTACATTGCCTCTCGATGTTCCCATGGACGTTAAGTTCATCGCAAAGGAGCACATAACCAGATTACCAAAATAACCAACTGTGCCCGACTGATTCGAATATGTAATCCCAGTTGTACTTCCACCAATCGACAGGATGGGCGTCCAACTTTGGGGTGTCCTATAATTCGATAGGGTGCCATTACCAAAGTTAATTCCTCCTCCACAGGAGATATTTTTTGCTATACCCATCCCTCCGGCCGTTATAATCGCTCCGGTTGTTGTTGACGTCGAGTCTATTGTGTCCGTGCTGTGAATTTGTCCTCCTACCGTTACGTTCTTTTCAATACCCATACCTCCAACAGTAATGATGGCGCCAGTTATTGTTGATGTCGAATCGGCTAGTCCTGAAGCGTTTACTTGTCCTGTGGCCGTTACATTCACAAATTGTGGATTGCTGGATGGACTTAAATCTTGTGTCATAGTCGCATTAAGAGTTCCACCACCCGAAGCAACACTTAAATTACACCCATTCGCATTGGCAATCGCACAGGATACCTGGGTAGAATAGACATTAGTGGCTACAAGTTGATTAGGTGAAAGAGACATAGTTTATATCCCTATCAACTATTTAAGTTTAAATCCTGTTGTTAACATATCCTTACTGGAGGATATGTTAAGATAACCCGAATACCGGGAGTATTGGGCAAGTTGCCACTGGACAAATTTGTAAAACTCTTCAATAGAGAAGACTGGTAGAAATAGGCGTAGGCCATGTTAGGTGATAAACTCAATTGTGTCTTATTACATTCAGCCCGAGATTACACTAAGTCCCTACATCCACGACTCTAGAGACGTATACATATCCTTACTAGACATAATACCAAAAACTACCCCAGATACCACAGGTATTAGTTAAGTTAGTATTGGTTAAATTCGTATAACCAGCCCCCGATGGCGAAGATTGGTAGATATATGCGCTATTTGTGGTAGCATCTGGGAATAGACTTAGTTGTGTGTAACCTGTATTCAATCCGACAAGACCCCAGGCTCCGATATTTATAACTGGATGCACAATACTAGAACCTGCCGGCGTATATGGAAGATATATACTGACCGTACCTGCATTCGTACCCTTAGAACTTAAGACCATGCTAAAGGAACACATGGCCACATTTCCAACAAAAGATGAGGTGCCCATCTGAGTAGAATAAAAAATCCCTGTCGGACTACCATTGATTAACAAATAGGGCGTCCAACTTTGGGGTGCCCCAAAACTCGATAATGTACTCCCTCCAAAATTAATTCCCCCTCCACAATGGATAGTTTTCGCGACGCCCATCCCTCCAGGAGTCATGATCGCTCCCGTTGTTGTCGATGTACTATTAGTCGTATTTGTATTGTTAATTTGTCCCCCAATGGAAGCGTTTTTGGCGATACCTGCACCTCCGGCCGTAACCAGTGCCCCCGTTGTCGTGGAGGTTGAATTCGTCGTATTCAATGCATTAAGTTGACTCGTGGGCATTAGGTTGACAAATTGAGGATTTCCTGATGTGCTCAGATCCTGCGTCATGGTCACATTTAACGTCCCACCTCCACTCGCCACACTTAGATTACATCCATGATTATTAGTTAGACTACAGGAACACTGATTGCAAGAGCCATCAGTTGCAACTAGTTCGTTCGGTGATAGCGACATTCCTTCCTTAGAAGGAACGAATGGATTTAAGTCTTTATCCCATGATAAAGACTTAAATACGAAATCAACCCATCTAAACCATGTCACTCTTGGCAAACGAACTAGTTGCAACCAATGGATCTTCCGTCTTAACTTCATGTGGAATTTCTAACGCTAATGGGTGTAATTTTACTGTCGCGAGTGGGGGTGGGACGTTAAATGCCACTATGACGCAAGACCTCACTACCTCCGGTAATCCTCAATTCACCAATCTAACCGCTACCGGACAACTCAATGCTTCGGCAACAACAAATTCTACATCGATATCGACTGGAGCCATAGTGACAGCTGGAGGTATGGGTATTGCTAAAAATGCAACTGTCGGAGGACAGATTAAGAGCACTAATACAACAAATAGTACATCAACAACAACGGGAGCGATTGTTACGGCTGGTGGCTTAGGTGTGGGTGGACAAATTTCGTGTCAAGGAATTAATTTTGGAGGTAACACACTGGGAACCTATGCTGGAGCCACCAACTGGAGTCCAACTATATCTTTCGGGAGCTTCATCAGTCCAAGTTTGACTTATACATCAAGTGGAACTTATAGTGTGTTAGGGTCTATGGTCTTCTGTAGTTTCATTATTACTTTGTCGAATAAAGGCGCTTCTAGCGGGAATGCACTAATTGGTTTACCTTTCCGCGCATCGAGTGCATTCCAACCTATACATGGTCTAGGTTTATGGTCTAGTGTTACCTTCAACAGTGGATATACACAAGCAGTTATCAGCCCTAACGCGAATGGATCTACAGCTAATTTAAATCAAAGTTGCAGTAGTAGCAGTGCTTATTTGAACTTAACGGATACAAATTTTAGTAACACCTCCATAATTCAGGGTGGTTTCTACTTTTACATCTAAATTTTATGACGATCCGTCATAAAATTTCTTCTACTTCACGTCTTTTTCGAACGTCAAGAAATTATTATCGAGTTTTTTATACTCTTAATGTATCAAAACCCCAACTGTGCGGTTAGCGTTGGTGTTGCATTCACTCATGGTCCTAATGTACCGATAATAGTTCCTGGAAAGCAAACCTTAGCTGTAAATTTATTCATTGTGGCTCGAAAAAATATAGTCGAGCCATCTATTGGGCCGGTCGTCCAAATTCTGGTTCATTTTCTCACTTAGGAACATCATGGATTGGCTAAATTTAGATCAGATACCAGATGTTGCCCCAGATACCAGAGCTGTTGGTCAAATGATAGGCTTGCATATCTACGTTACCCCCACCGGATGGATTTGACAAAGTAAAACTAGCCGTTGTGCTAGTTAGAGGTTTCAGGCTCAATTGAGTAAAACCTGTATCCAGACCGACAAGACCCCAGGCCCCTACGTTTATATAGGGTTGGACAGTATTAGCAGCGGTAAAGGGAAGAGATATAGTTACAATTCCATACATATTCGTTCCCTTTGATGTTAAATTCATCCCAAAAGTACACATAGCTACATTTCCTAAATTAACGGCTGTTCCGCTCTGATTCGAATATGTAATCCCAGTTGTACTTCCACCAATCGATAGGATGGGCGTCCAACTTTGGGGTGCTCCATAACTCGATAGAGTGCCATTACCAAAGTTAATTCCTCCTCCACAGGAGATATTTTTTGCTATACCCATCCCTCCGGCCGTTATAATCGCTCCGGTTGTTGTTGACGTGCTATCCGTCGTATTGGTACTATTAATTTGGCCCCCCACCGTTGCATTTTTGGCCACACCCGCTCCTCCGGCCGTAATTATGGCTCCTGTGGTTGTGGAACTGGAGTCAGTTGTCGCTGTAGCGTTTAGTTGTCCGGTCGGGGTAAAATTCGTAAATTGTGGACTTCCCGTCGCGCTCAAATTTTGCGTCATCGTGGCATTCAAGGTTCCACTAGCGAGACTTAGGTTACACCCATGGGTATTAGTGAGACTGCAGGAACATTCATTACTGGATCCATTTGTCGCGACCAGTTCGTTAGGTGATAGGGCCATTGTTTCTATCCTCCTTACCTATTTAAGTCTTTATCCTATAGGATAAAGACTTAAATAGGGAATAAACTATCGAAACAATGGCCCTCTTAGCGAATGATCTAGTTGCCACCAACGGGTCATCGGCATTAACTTCATGTGTAATTTCTAATGCGAATGGGTGTAATTTTAGTCTTGCCTCTGGGGGTGGGACGTTGAACGCCACAATGACGCAGGATTTAAGCTCGACGGGAAATCCTCAATTTGGGAACGTCACGGCCACGGGACAAGTCAATGCCTCCGCCACGACAAGTTCAACTTCCACAACCACGGGAGCTGTGGTTACGGCGGGAGGCATGGGTGTGGCCAAGAATGTAACGGTGGGGGGACAAATTAATAACAGTAATACAACCGATTCTAAATCTCGAACAACCGGAGCCATCATCACGGCTGGTGGCTTAGGTGTGGGTGGACGGATTTCTTGTCAAGGAATTAATTTTGGAGGTAATACGCTAGGAACATATACTGGAACAACGAGCTGGACCCCGGGGATATCTTTTGGTAACTTTATCAGTGCAAGTTTGGTCTATACCTCCAATGGAAGTTATGTGGTAATGGGATCTATGGTCTTCTGCACTTTCGAAATTTATCTATCCAATAAAGGGAGTGGGACTGGAAATACAACCATTACTCTACCGCTTAATTCTTCTAATGCAATCCAGCCGACACAGGGTCTCGGTCAATGGGCAGATGTTATTCTCAATAGCGGCTATACACAAGTCAATATTGCTGTTAACTCAAGTTCTGCTGTCGCTAATTTAAATCAAAGTGCCAATAGTAGTAGCGCCTATTTAAACTTAACCGATACCAATTTTAGTAACACGTCCTTGATTAAGGGCGGTTTTTACTACTTTATCTAGATTTTATGACCAACGGTCATAAAATTCACACGGACAGTAAATATGTCTCAACACCTTAAACATAATACCAGAAATCTCCCCAAAGGCCGGTAGAATTATTCAAATTACTATTTGTGAGGTTAAGATAAGCACTACTAGAACTTGCGCTTTAATTGATATTAGCGGTTGTTGAATTACTGTTAATCGCTATAGATAATTGAATATAACCCGTATTAAATGACAGTAAACCCCAGGCCCCTGATGCATGCGTTGGTTGTATCGCTGTTGCACTACTAGTTATGGGTAAACTAATAGTCACATTACCGCTGGATGTTCCTTGCGAGCTTAAATTCACGGCGAAAGAGCATGTAACCAGTGGTCCAATACGTACATAAGACCCTGTCTGGTTGGAATACGAAATACCCACGGTGCTACCACCAATGGCAATAATGGGTGTCCAACTCGTTGTCGGTATAAATTGGCTTAACGCTCCGCTCCCAAAATTAATACCACTATAGATGTGTCCACCTACACCTAAACCTCCTGGTGTAACGATTGACCCTGTGGATGTTGATGTCGCATCGGTTGTATTCGTGCTATTGATTTGACCCCCCACATATAGATTTTTGGGATACCAACACCACCGGATACGACCATAGCCCCGGTTGAGGTTGATGTTGCATCGGTTGTGTTAGAAATATTTAGCTGACCAGAAATAGTCGAAATAATTATAGCACTCGTTAAAGTTCCAGAAACCGTAGCATTACCTGATGTATTTACATCACCAAAACTCGTAATATTCCCTCCCACACCCATCCCACCCGCAAAGACTCCACATCCGGTCGTGGGTGATGTGGAGACTGTTGGTGCACTGACTGTAAGTCCACCTGAGGCACCAATATATAAATTTTTAGCAATGCCAATTCCACCTGAGAAAATAGCACAGCCCGTAGCCGCATTGTTCCACATGTGAGCCCTATTTAAATCAGCTATTAGAACAACAGAAAGTACGATTTTATTATGCTCTCTGGTGGAGAAAGCAACCCGATAGTTTCACTATAGTTTATCCAAACGAAAATTCAGGTGGAAAACTCTCGGATAAAGAATATGATTCATCAGTGGCGATAATAGGATTTGAACGAGTAGAGAATATCATTGTCCATGGGAATCTTTTCATAGACACGAAGGACGGAACTCAGATTCTTGCCGATAAGAAGGTTTTAGCAATACTCTATACGAAAAATTTCGATATTAAATCGAAAGAGAACCCTGTTGAATATCTCGATTTCCGCCATTACTCACCTGCGGACAATCCGAAATAAACTCTGTTTGTCCTAAGGACAAACACAGGAGAATTAGGTTGCTTGGATAACATTTGAGTTGAGAACCAAATTCAGGAAGAAGGTTAGGGAGACTGAAATAAGCAAACTATAACCGAAGCTCCGCCAAGTGAGAGTTATTGGTGACCCCATCAATTTAAGAACAAAGTAGACACCGAGAAGACCGATGATAACGACCAGAAAAGAAAAGAGAAATAGTTTACCCAGAGCCGTCCAATTGACCATTTCCTTGCCAACGATTTTATTTTCTTCCTGCTAGAAATCATAAATTCAATGATGCACCCATCCCTAGACAATCCACACATGACGAATGCATCGCTTTGGGTCAAGATCTTAATAGGGCAATCGATTGGTATTTCAAACTACCAGATGTCTCCGTTTAATATTTGTAACATACTCTCATGGGTTGGTTAACTTATGGCTAGAGAAACACGCTATATGGAAGGGATGCATTCAACCTAGGTCACTCGAAAATTCGGTAAGCCGGGGGAGGCACTACTTAGATTTGCCTGCCCTCTAGAAGAGAAATATTGGATGTATCTTATTATGAGACATTTGACCGTATTGCCTATTCAACTAATTTGGACAAATGTTCCTTCGTATAGATTAGAGCTGTCGAGCGGCCGTATCAAGTTGAGAGGTCAGCTTGAGTTGGTTTATTTGAAATAACATAAACTCTCCATAGAGGGAGTTTATGAGCAGTCTTTAGAGAAAGGTTTATATTTGCCGAATGAGCCACAAGCGGGGAAGACATTTTCTCCATGGAAGATAACTCTAAGCATTTGGAGAATATCTAGCGTCATCTTATGCGGAAATAGAACTCAGAGCTGGCCAAATTTACTCTCTGTTTCCGTGGCATCTAAATATAAGAGCGGCTGAAGTCCCCACGAATTAACACAAGGTAAGCCAAGATGCTGCGCTATATTCGGAAGGGTATCATGTTGCTAGGTAATTAATGGAACATCCCGCTTCTCATTTTCCCGGAGGATTTGCTCCACCATCGAGAAATAGTTTTAGTCCAATTTTCTTATTTAGGGCTTTGGCTAGTGGTTGAACTGTTTGATAGACTCGATTAACTGTCTGAGGATTCAAGAGGTCAAAGGGATATTGAGAATAGATTCGTGTCGGTTCAGGTAAACCAAACTTCTTTGGTAGCACTTTAGTGAAAACAGAAATCAACGCTTCCGCTTCAGCAAAACCCAGCGTGTTAATGTCACCAGAGGTTGATGTGAGGCTCTTATGAGCATGTCGAATTAAATAGATGACTTTGGGACGAATGTGTTTGGTCTCTTCGCTTTCGGAGTGTGACATTTTGACTCGAGGGAAATTTTTTGTATAGCAATGCCAACCAACGTCAGACCAAATAACCCACCTAATGGAACTAGTAATATCCCGAGAAACAATTTGATATAGCCTCGAGTCTCAACATCGGACAGCTCACCAACCACATCGGCTATTATTATACCCATGACAGCTCCAATGTAAATTCCATAAATAAATGCTGGCGCCATGGTTACTCTAGTTCTAATCTGGAGTGAACTCTCAATTATGACATAAACTGGTATGGACCAGTTTATGTGTTTCATGGTAGGCGGAGATTCGGATTCCCTGTGAGTTGCCTCGCCAAATACACCCAGGGTTTCTCTAGGTTGTAGTTAGTTTTAGAGCTCAAATCATAATAGGTCACACCTAACGCGTGGACATGCGGGGCGAGAGACCGACTGATAGCATTGCCATATTGTGGCAGGAGGTCAATCTTGGTCCCACACACCACCAGAGGAACCTCTCCATACCTCTGGCGGGCAGAGGTTACCCAAGTGTGGAGATGGGCGGGTGTGGACAATGTGGCCTTGTCTAGAGTGATAAGAACAGAATCTACAACTTCATAAGGTGTCTCCACTACCTGGAAAGTTAGATTTTCTCCTGCATCTGTCAGGATTTCATTGGGGTAGGGGCCCCAATGAAATCCATATTTTTAATGGGGCCCCAGCCCCATTAAAAATCAGGAAGGTGATGTCTAACTCATATTCACCTGTCTGTCTATCCGGCGTTGTGACCTCCACAAAAAGCCCTTTCTGAGTTCTTTGTAGAAAAGCGGTCTTACCCGAGTTTGCAGGGCCAAGAACAGCGCAGCTAAAAGTCGCCATAGTTATCTTGAGGTAACTATGATGGATTAGAAGTCAATTTTAGAAAACAGACGCTGTTATAGCTCCAATGAACCCGCCAAAGGTTATGAGGGACGTTCCAAGAACCACGCAAAAATAACCTCGAATATCCTCATTTCCACCGGAATGCTTGATGCTCCCGACTAGACCTGCAGTCATTAGCATTCCCATAAGACATCCAAGAAGACCTCCAATAACGGCAAGGGTCATATTTATTTTCCCGATGCCAACCGAATGCTTTCAAATTTAAGGGAGAACAGGAACTACATCTTGATAGAGTCCAATCATATACAACTCAACAGTTAGGTCGGGATATTTTTCTTTGATCCGTCGATGGGCCTCTCGAAGATATTTGGAATGAATTTCCATTTCATTCGCCGGAATGATATCCTTAAGGTCTTCTGCTTCATTATTATAACCCAAAAACTCCTCGATATAAGCCTATCCTTAAGGATAGGCTTATATCGAATTTTTATGACCTTAAGGTCATAAAAACGTGCACCACAATCTTCATGGTCGATAATGATGACCCCCTTAATCTTATGCAAATTATACGCCAGCTCAAGATGGTCCCACCACGTCTTCTGCCAAGTAGAAATCATGGGATTCACTTGTGGATTTAAACCTAGGGAGGACCCAGCGAGAATAAAGGCATCATATCGGTCTTGGAAACCTTTCTTATTTTAGAGTTGGGTCCTTGGTGACCCAACTCTGAAATCATCAATCCGAGTGAAGAAGCGATAATCTAAACATGTTAGGAGCATGGCATCAGCGGTGCTGTCAATTGATGGAACCAGACCCCCGGGATATTTTAGATTTTGCGTGAGCTTCTCATTGGCTTCCTGAAGGCGGGTCTTACGATGAAGAAGGCACCAAATCAATCCCAGTAGCCCAATTAAGAGAAGTATCAGGATGAATTCGGACGATGACATTTTCACTCCATCTATAAAATCTTCTTCAAGAACATTTATATGTTGAAACGACGTTTATTACACCCAACACACCAAAACGTTGCCTTAGGTACAGGACGCTTATTTTGATGGTCATTAATTCGGGCAATCTGCCAATTAAGAATGTTAAGCTCGATTTTCTCGAGGACCATAGGATTTGTCTCTAGGAGACATTTCTCACAGAAAAAGTTGGTTCGCTCTTCCAGTGTTAATTCATTTAATCCGGAGGTGCAACAGCCACCCATTGACACTTAACTCAATTTACACATTAGCCGCATACAGTTTCTAAGGACTCCAAGTATCAAATTCTGTTTTAAGAAGATATTGGGCCGCGCTGTTTAAACTCTCTTTCCACTGCTGCAACTGAGTCGCATAATTAGGTGTCCTCGCCACCCATTCGTCAATCCGTTTATGCATTTCGAGGTCATACTGTCTCGCATTAAACATCTCCATAGATGTTGGAATGCGAGATTCACCGAATGGAAAATAAGGCATTAGAGCGGTGAGTTCTTGATATATCAATTCGAGCGCGGACAGTATTTGATTTGGGTCATCGAAACCTCCCTGCCGTTGGATGAAATAGTTGGACTTCAATTGATTATATTTCCACATCAACACATCCGCATAATTGCGAAGAGTTTCAATTGCCGGATAAACAGCGGGTTGCATTTATTAATAGCTCTATTTACGATGAAATTTTGGGGATGTAGGTACTGACATAAGCTGGCCTAGGCCAGCTTATATTTTTCTTATGCATTGTCCTCATTCAATGGAATATACTCCGGAATGGGCCCATCCGGTCGTGGCAGCGCCCGATTGACACTAAAATGTCGGGCCGCTGCGTAGAGGTCTGGGTCAATAGGTGTTCCCCAACTGAGAATCTCCCGAATGGACTTCATGCGCTTCGCCTCAATGGCCGCCAGAAGACCCGCTCGCTGGATCTTCCACCAAGCCAGCCCCGATGTGTCCTTGTCGATGAACTCCTTGAAGACTTGAAGGGAGTTCAAATACCCACACCGAGCCGCTTCTTCAAGGCCATCTCGAACGAACGCTCCCTTAGACGCAGATTCACACCAAGTCAGCAGTTCTCGGACACAATCGGCCTGGTCCAGAGAGGCCGCAACCTTAAGCAGCCGCTTAGGAACGCTATAGTTATCTGTTGCACGCTTCAATTGGCGAAGAACGTCCACATCGCCGAGTTGAACGGCACAGGTCAATTCAAAGAAATGCTTTTCGTCCGAATCCATGATTATATATCACTCCTCAATGATATATAATCAATCAATTTTGTGGATGTCTCCGGTGAGAAGTCTAGTTTAACGTTGTGCATTAATATATTCCTGCATGATAAGATATTCAGCGGCTTTGGCTAAAGTATTTTGGATGGATTGCACTGCATAATTATAAATGTTGAGACTCTGAATTTCTTCGGGAGTAAAGGGCGTTATACGCATATTCACAATCTTATTGACTTGAGTCAGAATCGGTTCATTGGGTCGACCCTCTGGATAGAGCTGGTCCATTTTCCATTCGAGCGCATGGGCGTAATTTTGCAGTTGTATCAGAGACTCGTAAATTAGGTCTGGAGACAATGCCATTTGATTCTGAGAAATTTTTTTGAGTGTCATTTAGATATATCCCTCCCCATGACATCTAAAGCAAGACTCGTCTTCCGGGTTACATTCGGGGCATTCCTGCGTTGCAGGATATACATATAGGCCATCACATCGTCTGCATGTATCGTAGATAGGTCCACTCTCATATCCACCCACCCGAATTCGACCCGTTCCAGAGCAAGGCACGCAGGGAATCATCTTGACACATTTACCCTTCCCTTGACACTTAGGACACGTATCGTGGATCGGCCCGCTTTCATACCCACCCACACGAATGCGCCCAGTTCCATTACACCGTCGGCAAATACAGAAGATAAACTCCAAATCTTCTTCATCTGGAGGCGAATCCTCCGAGGATTCATTAGCTGGTGGTAAATCCTCCGAGGATTCATTAGCTGGTGGTAGCTGAATTGGTTCAGCTACATTTTGTTGATATTCCTGCATCATTCGCTCATACCGACGGGAATACTCTGCCTCAGAGTGCTTTTGGACGAGCTTGGCGTTATGGGACATTTTAGCTGTTCCAGACAAAGATTTAATCTCAATTCTGGAGCTCCAAACTACACCGTGAACATTCTATTGTTTTATCAATGGGTGGGAGCCAACATTTGCCCGAACCGTCACAATGAAGACATTCTTGCAAATTATCTAAATGACCCAAGCCGTCATACCAAAAACATTTAACTAAAACCGGTTCCGAATGACCGATTTGAATTATACCCTTTCCACCACAGTCCTCGCACGATGGAGCTTTTTGGGTCATGTTGGAATCAACTCCTTAACTGTAGCTCCAATTCACTTTTGTCTCTAATAAAGGCTTCAGTCAGAGCAGTCATTTGGAAGCAGGGAATAGCTTTCGAGCCTCTCTCAGAATGGGATTATTCAGTCGTAGGAGGACCTGTATTTTGCTATCAACGGCATCTGCTAGATGAAGAATTTCACTCCAATGCACCCATCAAATCGTGGATTCTTCTAGATTCATCCGGCGAAACGCTCTGGAATAACCAACCGAGTTTTGTATTATCTGAGTCAATCGCGGGTCTTTAGAACTGATATTTTGCCTACTTAATTTAATAGGCAAAATAGAAATGCTTTCCTGGTCCCGACGCCGCAATTTTCTAGTTACAGCTGCTACCTTAGATAATGTAGACGCTCTACAACACTTCAAACCACCCCGAGGATGCTTTGATTTGACCCCCATAATTTGTGTTGCTGCTAGAGTCGGCTCTTTAGAAGGACTCTATGAAATCAAGTCCTGGGTTCAAGGAGATATCTTAACCGCCGGCCGTCTATATGAAGCCGGCTTAATGGAAGCGATCAAGTCAGGTCAATTGATGACTATAATGTTCTTAATTTCCTGCCTCTGTGAACTAGAGTGTTTAGACCTGGAGAAAATTCGTCAACGCGCCGTCGGTTGGGCCGAGACGTCGGACCATGAACCAGTGTCTACGCTACTGCAGCAATGGAAAACTGAGGTCTCTGATAATTTCCTCCCCGCCTAAAATGTCGGTTCTTGTTTATACGGATGGATCGGCGCAACCTTCCAATCCAGGATGGGCCGGGTCAGGGGTGGTAGTGCAATATCCAACGGGACAAACATTCGATTTTTATCGATCCCTCGGCTGGCAAACGAACAATGTAGCCGAACTTTCAGCTATCGCATTTGCCCTGGATATCTTGGAACCGGCCGTGCCGAAGGAATATTCGGTTATCATGCATACGGATAGCCAGTATAGCATTGATGTTATCACGGGTGCCAAGAAAGCCCGTAAGAATGTCGAGTTAATTGCAGCGCTTCAAGCCGCGGTTAAACGCTGGCCCAATCTAAAATTTCAGTGGGTGAAGGGTCATAATGGCGATCCGCTAAATGAGAAAGCCGATGCACTGGCCAATCAGGGTTCGACGGAGAGTCAAAAGATTGGGCAAAAATAATCTGTCCTGCAGGACAGATTATTTTTCTCGAACCCCTTCCGGTTTCGAAAAAAATGAACCATATCCGCTTTAGAGCGGATATGCTACAATTATGGAGAAGAAAACTTTACCTATTTCCGTGATAGTTAGATTTCTTGGGTATTGTCGTGGGGGTCACTTAACTGGTCTCAAAACATTGCTGGCACCCTATGATTTAAGTCTGATTGAACGAGAGACAGTATATAAGGGAATTCGGAATGCAATTAAGGGTGGCTCCGAGGCTGTGCTGCGATTTCTTCTCACTCTACCCGATTACGAACGGGGCTACCATGGCGCAGCCTTTCTAATGAAAAGCTGGTATTTAGCCTATCGCTTCGGAACGGAGTCTCTGCTGAAATGTTTCACTTATCCGGATGGCGAACCCAAAGACCCCGCTTGTTGTCGCGTGCCCGCATTAATTGGCGCGGCCAGACGGGGGAATCTTAAAATCTTCCAACAAATATACTCAGAAAAACTTGGTGATAGTAACTATAAAACCCAGGCCGTTTTTGAAGCGGCTCGGTGCGGTCATACGGAGATAGTTCTATGGGCATGCCAACGAATAAAGTTCAATCTTAAAGCGGCTTCCGAAGGGGCGTGTCGAGGTGGTCAGAAGAAGCTGATTGAGGCATTAATTCAGCAAGGCGATTTCAATCTAATTGCAGGGATAGTTAATCTAGTTGAAAAGGGACATCTCACCTTACTTAAGTCTATATTGGAACGGGTTGGTTTTACCCCAAAGGGTGGAGGCATCGCTTGGGACCGTGTTGCCTATATCGCCGTTCGAGCCGGGCATTGGCGTATAGCTAAGTATTTAGTCTCTCTAGGTATCGATATTAGTGATTTCCCCTCGCATGTAATGGCTCAAGGAACATATACGGATAAACCAAAAACCACCCGCCGAATGCTCGAACTTCCGGTAGTTCCGAAATTTAAATGGCCCCATCCATGTGAAATAGTTCAAACGGCCATCGCAAGGCATGATGTCATCTTCATAGAAACATGTCTCCGCGCAGGCTACAATAAGTTCGGGGTGTATGTTGTAGCCAAACCTATCCCGGGCATAGAAGAAATGTGTCTATCTCTACTCGTCCGCGGTTGGGATTTGGAGCCCCGACTGATTCAGGAGTTTATACAACATTATGAGCTCGAAAGCATTACCCTAACGCTTCACTTGACACGACAACGCACGACCATAGCTTGGCTTCAAGAGTTCTTGGGCCCAATTTTAAAGTCTAACCTAACCCAACTCTGTCTACTCTATATCTAATGCCTCTAGAGGCATTAGATAGTTTCTTATAGAAATCAAAGGTTTCGAAAAATGAACTCTATTCTCTCTAGAGAGAATAGAGTATAATTATGGAGAAGAAAACTTTACCCATTTCTGTGAGATTTCTGGGGTATTGTCGTGGGGCTAACTTAACAGGTGTCAAAACATTGCTGGCTGATTTAAATGTTATGGAGAGTGAGACTATATATAAGGGGATTTACAATGCCCTCAAGAAGGACTCAGAGGTGGTGCTTCGATTTTTGATCGACCTACCGAATTTTAAACCCTGCCTGAAGTTTGAACGGAAATGTTGGTATCTCGCCCATCGCTTTGGGACAGAATCCCTCCTAGAGTGTTTTTCCCGCTATGGAACATCGGCCCATTGCAAAATTCCGGCTCTACTAGGGGTCGCTCGAAGGGGTAATGTATCCGTTTTTCGAAATTTCTACATACCATTTCTTATCGACCCGGGAAAAACCAAGGCTATTTTTGAAGCCGGCCGATTAGGTCATATAGACATCGTCTTATGGGTTTGCGAGCAGGATCGACCGGAAGCCAATGAAGCAGCGATCAAAGGTGCTTGTTATGGGGCTCAAAAGGAGTTAATTAGTTGTTTAATCCAGCGGGGATATTTTCGTTTGGTTGAGAGTATAAATGATATAGTTGAGCGCGGGCATCTGGATTTACTTAAGGCTATCCTGAAACAACTGGGTGTGACTCCTAAGACAGAAAAGACAGTCGCTTGGGATCGGGTTGTCTATATTGCTGTCGGGGCAGGTCATTGGCGTATAGCTAAATATTTGGTGGATAGCGGAATTGATATTAGCCAACTGCCAACAAATTTTCACATTCATCACCGCTATAAACGTCAGCCAAAATTAATGTATAAACTTTTAGCCTTACCGATTCCATTTCAATGGGACCATCCGAATATTTTAGTTAAGATGACTATCCAAAATTATGATGTGGCGTTTCTTGAGGCATGCCTCCGTGCTGGGTATAATAAACTTGGAGTGTATGTTTTAACTCAACCCATCCGTGGTCTAAGATACATGTGTTTGGCATTGCTGATTCGTGGTTGGGATTTAGAGCCGATGCTGGTTCAAGAATTCCAACAACACTTCCAACAGAATGAAGAATATCAACATTACATTGAACCTACGGACATGACCCTAACGCTTCACTTAACTCAACAACGCACGACCCTGGCATGGCTTCGAGAGTTCTTATCTCCAATTCTAAAGCCAAATCCAACCCAACTCTGTCTACTCTATATCTAATGCCTTCGGAGGCATTAGATAGTTCTTAGTGGAATCAAGGGGTTTTCAAAGCCAAACCAGCTACAAAGTCATCCCGTTCTTTCGGAGTACGGAAAGACACACACCGCTCATATCGAATCCATGGATAGTCGAAAGCCTTCGACTGGGCACAGAACAGATATGTTGGTTTACCCACTGCCTCTTTATTCTCGGAGAGTGACCACGTCTCAATCTTATGTGCCGGAAGCCACTTCTTGGAGAAATCTGGGTGGTCGCCCCGCCGCGTGACTGTAATATGTAGTTTGCTCTTTTGATTATCCATTTATTTACCAAAACTTTTCAACTAATTTAAATCATTGTTGAGTTCAACATACTCTGATAGAAATTAAGGTTTTCTGAAAGCTAAATTGTGCAAGAATTTGGCACGTTCCTCCGAGGAGGGAAAAGATACACATCTCCCGTAATGACTCCACGGATAGTCGAAGGCTTTCGACCAGGCACAAAAATAATAGTTCTCCGAACCTGATGCCTCCTTATCTCTCGACAGCGTCCACGTCTCAATCTTATCGGCTGGAAGCCACTCCTTACAGAAATTGGGATCATTACCCCGACGTGTCTCTGTAATCGGGAGTTTGCTATTTTGAGTCCCCATTTATTCAATCAAAACCCTCACCTGATTTAAATCAATTCTTTAATGCCTCTTAGAAGGCA